>Ga0209188_1001400_pt1 | contig 19510 bp, 14 predicted proteins | sample C_130625_EF_Meta_FD_187307 | JGI IMG/M metagenome (GOLD analysis project Ga0209188, IMG submission 187307) | Freshwater microbial communities from Lake Croche, Canada to study carbon cycling - C_130625_EF_MetaG (SPAdes) (version 2) | ecosystem: Environmental > Aquatic > Freshwater > Lake... | reverse complement strand
ATGAAAACGATTTTTTATCTGAATTAGTAAAGTATAATATCATCGTAAATAAAGAGCAATTAAAACAAAAATTTAGAAGTTCATGTCCAAAATAAAATTATTTATTACTGTCTTATTGTTTCTGTTAGTTTCAAATAGTATTTTCTCTCAGCAAGTCAGCTTAGAGAATTACAAACCAATTTATAAAGAAAATGGCGGTAATAGAAAGACGAACTTTTTCAATAAAGGAAAAGTAAAGAGAGAAAAAGTATATTTAGAGGCACTTGCATTGATTAGTCAAATGGAAAGAGTTGTTATTGAAAGTAAAGTTGAAAAAGATAACTCCGTAGACACATTAATGGTTAAGGTAATTAAAGAATCAAACAGAAGGCTTGCAGAAATTTCAAAGCAGACAAATGAAATTGAGATTAATGATGTTGATAGCTATGATAAGTTATTAAATTTATTAAAAGAGCTCAGAGATTTGAAATGTTCGAGAATTGATGCAATTACTAAGTTTATTAATAAAAATACCAATAAACTTTATGGTGATATCTCTTTCACTACAGGTTCAGCACAAATTTCAAGAAATGGGGTTTATGAATTAGAGAAACTTGTAAATAAAATTGAAAATGATATAAATGAATGGAGAACGTATGTAAATAATTGCAATGAAAAAGTTTTTGAAAATGATTTATATATATTAGTTGTTAATATCGCAGGTTACGCAGATCAACAAGGATCTTCTTCTCAAAATCTCGTGCTTTCTGAAGATAGGGCAAATGCTGTAAAAATTGAACTTGTAAGACAACTTAACAAATTAATCAATAAAGGTGTAAACATCATTTTTAATAAAATTAGAGTTGTCGGATATGGAGAATATTTACCACCAGGAGTTCAACAAAAGGGAGAAGATGATCCTTCAAGAAGGGTTTGTATAATTTCATCACTTGTGGGGCCTTCCGCAATTCTAGATATGAATTGATTGTTGCACTGGTTCATTTTTTTAGAAGTTTATTTTTCTCTACCTTAGCGTTAGTTCTTGAACATTCAGTAAGCCATTCCGTAGATAAAGTGAAGGTTTTTCCGATAATTTTCACAAGGATAGTAGCTATTTATTGAAAGTCAGTAGTATCAACATATTGAGCGATAGGGGGTTATTCCTAACGCGGTCACATTAAAGGCTTTACGAATATGTAAAGCCTTTTTTTATGCAGTAAAATCAAGGGTTTTGCATTTGGGATTTTGCTGTGAAGTATTCTGAAAACAAAAAAAATTTAGGTCTCATTTTTTTTGTTTTTAAAAAATCAGGTTAAATTAGCATGACTTTTAGAATAAGTAAGGCTCTTCGAATTCAATAACCTATCCCCTAAAAAAATAATTTTTTTATAATTCAATTAATATAGGAAACAGCTTTTAAGCTTTTGTTTCAATACTTAAAACCAAAGTATAAGTATGAATAAAAATCAGTCATTGAAAGGCATTCTTCTTTTGCCCAATCAAATATTTAATAAAAAGTTTTTGCTAAAAACGCTAACATTTACTTTCATTTTATTTAATGTGTTTCATTCTTATGCAAGCGAACTGAAACTAAATAATTCAGAAAGAAGCGGCTCTGAATTGGATAATCATCATCATTATTCATTAACATCAAAAATAATAACCGGCAACGTTGTTTCAGAATCGGGGACGCCATTATTGGGCGTAACAATAAAGATTAAAGGCATTGAATTGGCTACAGCAACAGATGCCAATGGAAATTTCAGCATTGATGTTTCAGAAAATGCAGTTTTATTAGTTTCTTACATCGGATATGAAACACAAGAAATACCGGTTCTTAATCGCCAGCATATAAACATCAAATTGAAACAACAAAATCGTCAACTCGACCAGGTAGTTGTTGTAGGATATGGGGTTCAAAAAAAGAAAGATCTAACCGGATCTCTCAGTACAATAAATGCAAAGGAATTAGAGAACAGACCCAATACCCAGTTTGGTTACTCAATTGAAGGCAAGGCTGCTGGTGTTCAGATTATTCGTTCTTCCGGACAACCTCAGGCCGGGTTTTCAATCAGAGTGAGGGGAACTTCTTCAATAACTTCAGATAGTGATCCAATTTATGTGGTTGATGGAGTGACAACATATAACGTCAATGAAATTAATCCTGCTGACATAGAATCTATTACTGTATTGAAAGACGCTTCCGCTGCAGCAATTTATGGAAGCAGCGGCGCAAATGGTGTTGTTTTGATTACTACTAAAAGAGGTAAAAATCAGAAACTCAAACTCAGTTTTAATACTTCTGTTACCATGTCTGCAGTTTGGAAAAAAATGGATGTGTTAAACGCAAGTCAATTTAAAGATCTTGCTACTGAGTTAGGTGAATCAACAGATTGGAATTTATATAATGCCAATACCAACTGGCAGGATCAAATATTCAGAAATGCAATCACACAAAATTACCAATTGAGTGCCACAGGCGGTAATAAAAAAACATCTTATTATTTATCTGGTTCTGCTATCAATCAAAATGGTATTGTGTTGAATAACAGTTTGAAAAGATTGACCTTAAAAACCAATATCGATCATCAAATCAGCAAAATGTTCACCGTAGGCACTTCAATTTCGTATGATAACTGGAAAGATGTGGATGTTTCTGAAAATGACAGAAATGGTGTTATCACAAGATTATTCACCACTATTCCTAATATCGGCATCAGAGATCCCCAGCACCCTGAGCAATATGCAAGAAGTCCTTTTATTAACGATCTTGAAAATCCGGTTTCAACCGTGTATCAACCCGAACATCTTTTTAAAAATAATAGATTGCATGGTAATGTATATCTGGAAGCTTCATTGTTGAAAGGACTGAAATTTAAAAGTTTATTGGGCTTTGAAAATGCTGAAGGAATTTATACTTCTTTTCAAGATTCTGTACAAACCAGATACGGACAATCATTGGGAGGCCTTGCAGCAAAAAATACCTACAATTACAAATACTGGGTATCAGAAAACACCCTAAACTACAACACTAAAATTAATAATCACCATTTTGAATTGTTGGCTGGTGTAATCGCTTCAAGAGAAACCAACAACAACTTATACAAGTCCTCACATGATTTTGCAGGTGCTCCAAACACCAATGTCGAATCCGGCAATATTAAATCACCAGATATTCCTGATTATGCCAGAAAATCTCATGTTGCAGTCATAGGAAGAGTAAATTATAATTACAAAGAAAAATACTATCTAACTTCTAATTTCCGTGCAGATGCTTCAGGACAATTTACACCTTCACACAGATGGGGGTATTTCCCATCATTCTCTGGAGGGTGGAGAATTTCTCAGGAAGATTTCTTTAAAAATGTAAAAGGAATTAATGAATTGAAAGTAAGAGCCGGTTGGGGAGTTGTTGGAAATGATCGCTCCAGACCATATGCCTGGTATGGATTGATTGATACGATGCAAGCATACTTATTTGGAGGGTCTACAAGAACAGCATTCATCAACACCACTCTTGAAAATTCAGATTTAAAATGGGAGAGAACTTCTCAGGTTGACCTTGGTTTGGATTTGTCTTTGTTGAACAACAAGCTAAATTTCACTGTTGATTATTATTCTAAAATAACAAAAGATTTATTGATTGAAATCCCCATTCCAGGATCTGTAGGTATTCCTGGAAATACAGCTTTGCAAAATGCTGGAAGTATCGAAAACAAAGGATTTGAATTTCAGGTGAGTTCGAAAAATATTACCAAGTCTAATTTCAAATGGAATACAGATTTTAATATTTATTTTAACAACAGCAAAGTAATCAATATTGTTGGAACAACCTTGTATACAGGTGCTATCAATCCTTCAGGAAACAGCGTTAATATCTCGTTGGTACAAGCAGGATTACCTTTAGGTAGTTTTTACGGCTTTGTATCCGAAGGTGTTGACCCGGCAACAGGTTTAATCAAATATAAAGACCTTGACAATAATGGTGTAATTGATGGCAATGATCAAACAGTTATAGGAAATGCAAACCCAAAATATACTTTCGGAGTAACCAATTCATTGAGCTATAAAAATTTCTCTTTAGATGTGTTCTTCCAGGGTGTACAGGGAAATGATGTTTTCAACGCAACAAGAATTCTTACTGAATCTATGGCATTGCCAATGAATCAATCTGCCAAAGTATTAAAAAGATGGAAAAATCCGGGAGATATCACTAACATACCTGGCGTATCTCCTTATAATTGGGATAATTCAGCAGTATCATCTCGTTATATTGAAGATGGTTCTTACGTAAGATTAAAGGCACTGACTATTGGATACTCTCTTCCAAAGAAAAAAATTGAAAAAGTAAAAATGAGCAGATGTATGTTTTATTTCACCGCAGAAAATTTATTGACTTTCACTCATTATTCCGGATTCGATCCGGAAGTGAGCATGTTTAGTGGATCTGGTAAAGGTGCTACCAATCAAAATACATCACCTGGCGTTGATTATGGAACTTATCCTCAATCAAGGGATTTTATCATCGGTGCCAATATTTCTTTTTAATATAAAACTCCTAAGAAAAATAAAAAAACAGATATGAAAAAGTATTCAATTTATTTATTATTGCTGTCAGCAACAGTACTGAATTCATGTTCTAAGTTTTTAGATGACAAGCCTAAAACTTCTCTCACTACTGGTAATGCGTATCATACTGCTTCTGATATAGAAAATGCATTGACTGGGGCGTATAATATTTTTTATGGCTCAGATTATTACATTTGGGAAAATGTTATGTTGAGCGATGTTCGGTCAGACAATGCCTATCCCGGTGGCAATAATGAAGAAACATTTTTAGATTATGATCGATTCAACCTGCCTGCAACTAATGACCATAATTATGCAAACTGGAATAGTCTTTATAAAGGTATTGCTCGCTGTAATATTTTATTGACAAAAATCAATGATGTGACCGATCCTGCACTTACTGCAGAAAGACGGAAACAAATCATTGGCGAAGCTTCTTTTTTAAGAGCTTTTCATTATTATCAGCTGGTAAAAACTTGGGGCGGTGTTCCAATTGAGCTTTTGTCGAATACTGCAGATCCAGCCATTACCAGAAAAGCAAGAGCTTCTGAGTTTGAAACTTATAATCAAATCGTCAGCGATCTTGAAGTAGCATTAAATTATCTTCCTGATAATTATAACGGTCCTGCTGGTTCAGCTACTGCAAACATCGCCTCAGTAAATAAAGTGAGAGCTACCAAAGGTGCAGCTAATGCCATGCTTGCAAAAGTATGGGCGCAGCGTACCGACCGTGATTACAATAAAGTTCTTCAATATTGTAACGCAGTAATTTCAAGTCCTGCAGGATATGCTTTAATGAGCAACTATGCAGACTTATTTGACGGGAATCACTATTTGAATTCAGAATCTATTCTTGAAATTCCATTTGAAGAAGGTAATGCGATCGCTTCATCTTGGGGAATTGAATTGTATTTAGCACCTGAAGATGGCTATCAGAAATATTGTGTGCCATCAAAGAATCTGGTTGCTGCTTATGATGCAGCCGGTGATGATGTAAGAAAAAACACAAACATTATATTCTTGACTACAGATGCAAATGGTGCACCTATCAGCTGGACTGATGAAAACTGGAATCCATGTGGTGATCCATCAACTGCTATTCCTTTTAACTATAAACAAAAACATCCTGCTTCTTATGCAAGTGGTGATGACTATTATTTAATACGATTGGCCGACATTATCTTGTTGAAAGCAGAGGCTCAAAACGAATTGGGTAATACGGTTGAGGCTGCTGCAACATTGAATTTGGTGAGAACAAGAGCTGGATTAACAGATGTTTCAGGGACAATTTCCAAAGATGCCATGAGATTAATAATTTTAAATGAAAGAAGATTGGAGTTGGCTTTCGAAGCCCAAAGATGGGATGATCTAATAAGATCCGGTAGCGCTTCTACTGTGATGAACAGTCTCAATGAAGTCACTTATACTTGCGAGAATGGAACGCCAAGTGCGCCTAACCCTATAAATTATAATTGTCAGCAAAATCATTGGATCATGCCTATTCCAAAATTAGAAATGGATGCCAATCCAAATCTGGTTCAGAATCCAGGCTATTAATCAATATTGATGATACATTATCAAATCATAAAAATTACCAATTATTGAATTGATTTTTGGTTATTTTTTATGATTTTTTTTAATACAGTTTTATTTTAATGATACATCATGGTTAGAAAACACTTGATATTTTTTTTACTATTCTCAGGAATGTTACTTCTTCAAAGTTGTTCTAACCCTTCGGTTACGCTTTCAAATAATAATGATACAAGCGCTCTCAATAAGCCAACGCTCTACGGTAAGTTGATATTTCACAGTTACAGTTGTTATACTTGCAATGATTCAAAAATCTGGTCTTATGATTTTCAAAACAATCAATTAAGGTGCATCAGCAATGGATGGAATATTTCTAATCCTATGAATGCACATTTCTCTCCTGATGGGAATAGTATCGTATTTATGGGTATTTCACCTATAACCAATAGCTGGGATGTTTTCAAATATAATCTCAATGAGAACGCTGCTCCCGTAAATCTAACAATGCTATTTGGAAACAAAAGAGATGAAGATCCGAAATTTTCGAGTGATGGAATTCATATTGTTTTCAAACAAAATGGAGTTTTGAAGGAAATGGATACTTTAGGAAATATTATCCATTCTTTTGATGTTGTCAATGGAGAAGCCTCAATGCCATATTATGCAAAAGGTGATTCTGTAGTCATTTTTTCTAAGGCTGAAAGTAACCAAACAACGGGTGATATTTACAAAATAAACTTGCATACAGAAATAGTAACACCACTTTACACTAAAATAGATTGGGAAGAATATTATCCTGTTACCATCGATGACAGTAGCTTTTATTATACAGCATGGTATAATGTCAACAATCAGAATGATCAAATATGGATTGGAAAATTAAATGGATCAGCTTCGAATATGGTTAATTTTGGAGATGCAAATAATAATTATTCTGACGCTTGCTATGTCAATAACCGCTATCTCATTTTATCTGCTACAAAACCCGGAGGATTTGGGGGTTATGATTTGTACATTGCAGATTTGCAAAACCATACAACATGGAATTTGAAATGGTACAATCCCTATATAAATTCTGTGAATAATGAACTTGGTGCCACTTATTGGAATCATTAAAATTCACCGTAGCTTCATTCTTATAATTAAAACAAATTTCTCGATGCGTTTTTTTTCTGTAAAAAGTTTCCTGGTATCTACATTTTTGTTGACAACCCTTCCCGGCTTTGTTATCGCCCAATTAAAATCCACTTTCAATATTGATCAGCTGCATGTAAAGTGGGAGCTCATTCAAAATAATTTTCAAAATAAAGATGTTGCCCTTTGTCAATTTTCAATAACAAATAATTCAAGAATAAAATTTCCTGAAAAAGGTTGGACAATCTATTTTACTTCCAGCAGAGATATTAATCCGGCATCTGTTTCATCGGGATGTACCATTACACATGTAAATGGAGATATTTTTCAAATAAAACCTTCCAATGATTGTAAAGATGTAAAGCCCGGGAAATCCCTTTCGGTTTCATATCAATCGTATGGTCTTACAATCAACTACACTGCAGCACCTGGCGGCTTATACCTGGTATGGGACAATGACGTTGAAAAAGGATATCCCATAAAAAACTATGAGATGATAAAATTGGTGAATAACGTAGAAGGAATCATGACACCAGAAATGGTGTATAAAAAGAATGAAGACATCACCAACCTGCCTGATATAAAAGTTTCAAGAGTTTTTCCAACACCCGTTTATTATAGAGAGTTGTCCGGCAATTGTATGATTGCTCCTTCATTTGTTATTGTGGCTGACCCTGCATTTGAAAATGAAAAAAAATATCTTGAGAAGGAATTGCAGCAATTATTCAACCCAAACTCAAAAAATAATGAAAATCCTGTTAGCAAAACTACTATTATACTGAGTAAAAGTGATACTGTGTTGAAAAGTGAAGCATACGAATTGATTGTAAAAGAAGGAACCATAACAATGCAGGCAGGAACTGCATCAGGAATATTTTATGCCATACAAACTTTAAAATCATTGTTTCCTGCTTCGGCTTGGAAAGATAATAATGACTCATTTTTTATTCCTAATATTGTAGTCGCTGATGAGCCAAGATTTGAATACAGGAGCCTGAATCTTGATGTAGCAAGAAATTTTAAATCGAAAAAGGAAATCAAGAAATTGATTGACCTTATGGCGATGTATAAATTGAATGTGTTGCATTTCCATTTTAGCGATGACGAAGGATGGCGTATAGCAATACAATCATTACCGGAACTGACTTCAATTGGCTCTAATCGCGGTCATACTACAGACAGTAAGAAATTGTTACCTGCCTCTTATGGAGCTGGTCCGAATCCCGGAAAGACGCTGGCTAGTGGTTTTTACACCAGAAATGATTTTATTGAAATATTGAAATATGCCCATGAAAGGCATGTTTGTGTCATTCCGGAAATTGAATCGCCTGGTCATAGCCGTGCAGCAATTAAGTCTATGGATGCCCGTTATGATTTCTACATCAGCAAAGGAGACACAGTAGCTGCACTTGAATATTTATTGAGAGATTTGAATGATAAGTCTGTTTATTCCTCGGCACAGCAATGGACAGATAATGTGATGTGTGTGGCAATGCCTTCGGTATATCATTTTCTGAATACAGTAATTGATGAATTGATGTCTATGTACAAGGATGCAGGAGCTCCATTGCATACAATACATATGGGTGGTGATGAAGTTCCCGCTGGTGCATGGGAACAATCGCCATTATCCCGGCAATTGTTGTTACAAAACTCCACATATAAAACCATTGACGACTTGTGGTATTATTTTTATGATCACGTGTTTGAAATGCTGAATCAGAAAAATCTCATCATGTCGGGTTGGGAAGAAATGGGTATGCGCAAAACCAAACTTGATGGAAACAACACCTTAATTGTCAATTCAAAATATGCTTCAAAAAATATACAGCTGCATGTGTGGAACAATATGGTAGGATGGGGCAATGAAGATTTGCCTTACAAGCTCGCCAATGCAGGGTTTAAAGTGATGTTGTCTCCCGTAAGCAATAATTATTTCGATTTGGCTTATTATAAATCTCCTGATGAACCGGGTTATTATTGGGGTGGATTTCAGGATATTGATAAACCATTTTATTTTATACCATACGATTATTATAAAACCACAAAAGAAGATGCTTCAGGTAATCCTGTAAGTCAATCTGCATTCTATAATAAAGAAAGGTTAACAGCGTATGGGCAATCAAATATTGTTGGTATTGAGGGATTGATGTGGGCAGAGAATTTAAGATCCAACGATCAGATGGAATACTTACTGCTTCCCAAATTACTCGGAATGACAGAACGTGCCTGGGCACAGGATCCCGAATGGGCAAAGGAAAACGATAGTTTTCAACTCAATAAGAAATACAATGAAGCTTGGTCATCATTTGTAAATAGAGTTGGTAAATATGAATTACCAAAACTTGATACTATTTATGGAGGTTTCAATTACAGAATTCCAACTCCGGGGGTAATTGTTAAAGAAGGATTTGTTTATGCCAATGTTCAGTTTCCAGGATTGTTTATAAGATACACAACAGATGGAACAGAGCCCAATATTAATAGCCGCGTTTATCAGGAGCCGTTAGCTGATATTATTCATTTGAAATTTGCCACATTCAACAGTAAGGGTAGAAAAAGCAGAACTATAGAAACAGATCCCTCTCGAAATGAAAAAAAAACAAATCTGCCATAATATGAATAACAAAAGAACCCAGTCATTTGATATGATTGACAGTTTGGAAAAAATCCCATGCCGCATTTTCAAAGATGTTTCATCGGGTTCAATTCATGTTGCAAAGGAAATTGCAAAACAGATCCGAATTAAACAGGAAAAAAACGAACAATTTGTTTTAGGATTAGCTACTGGCTCAACACCTAAGACTTTATATGCCGAGTTGGTGAGGATGCATAAAGTTGAAGGGTTGAGTTTTAAAAATGTAATCACCTTCAATCTTGATGAATATTTCCCAATCGAAATGAAAGCCATTCAGAGCTATCATTATTACATGCATAGATTGCTATTCAATCATATCGACATGTTGCCTGAAAATATCAATATGTTTAGTGGTGAAATTTCTAAAGAAGAAATAAAATCGTATTGTCTCGCGTACGAAAAAAAAATAGAGGATGTTGGTGGTATTGATTTGCAGATTTTAGGCATTGGTGTAAATGGTCACATTGGGTTTAATGAGCCGGGCACTGCATTTTTTTCGAAAACGAGGTTGGTTACTTTGGAATATTCTACACGCATCGCCAATGCATATGAATTCCCAAATATTTCTGAAGTACCCAGAATGGCTATTAGTATGGGGCTTAGTACAATTTTGAAAACAAAAAAAATAATCTTGATGGCCTGGGGCCCCGGAAAATCAAAAGTGATACATGATGCGGTTGAAGGGTTAGTGACAGAGCATTTACCTGCAAGTTTGTTACAAGAACATATGGATTGTAATTTCGTGTTAGATGAATCTGCTGCTGCTGAATTAACTAGATTCAAATCTCCCTGGTTAACGGGAGATTGCGAATGGACACCTGTAATGATCAGAAAAGCTCTAGTAAATGTTGCGCTCAAAACAGGGAAATCAATTTTATCATTAACAGCCAATGATTATAATGAAAATGGGTTGGGTGATTTGCTGGTAGAAAAAGGGGATGTATATGAAATCAATTTACAAGTATATTATTATTTAAGAGATTCAATAACCGGTTGGCCAGGAGGCAAGGCATCAAAACACAATCCTTCTCATCCAGAGAGAATGAATCCGTTTCCCAAAAAAGTGATTATTTTTTCGCCTCATCCTGATGACGATATCATAAGCATGGGAGGAACTTTTCAAAGGCTTCATGATCAGGGGCATGATGTTCATGTGGCATATCAAACTTCCGGAAATATAGCAGTGACGGATGAATTTGTTACCCGATTTATGGATTTTGCCATTGGTTTTGAAAAAATTGTCGGAGTTGATTCCATGAAAACTAGTGCAGTTGTCAGAGATGTAAATGCTTATGTAGCCTCTAAAAAAGCAGACCAGATTGATAGTACCCAAATCAGAGCAATAAAAGGATTGATAAGAAGGAGTGAAGCCAAGGCCACTTGCAGATTTGTAGGCCTTGAAACTGAAAAAGTACATTTCATGAACCTTCCATTTTACGAAACAGGCACCATAGAGAAAGCGCCTATTTCTGAAAACGACATAGCCATTACCGTTAATTTGCTAAGGAAAATACAACCTCACCAGATATTTTGTGCAGGAGATTTAGCGGATCCACATGGTACACATAAAGTCTGTTTGGATGTGGTGCTCAAAGCTTTGCAACAAATAAAAGAGGAAGGGGATGAGTGGATTCACCATTGTTGGATGTGGTTGTACAAAGGAGCTTGGCAGGAATGGAATATTGATGAAATCGAAATGGCGGTTCCTATGAGCCCCGATCAGTTGCTCAGAAAAAGACATGGCATTTTTATTCACCAATCGCAAAAAGACATCATACCATTTCAGGGAGATGATAACAGGGAATTCTGGCAACGTGCCGAAGAAAGAAATAAAAAAACAGCTGCATTATATGCCAGTTTGGGCATGCCCAAATATGAAGCCATGGAAGCATTTGTAAGATTTGAATTTTAAGATATTTATTTTTTAATAAAAGATGTTTATGAGTAAAAACATACATTCTCAAAGATTGGTTTCACTAGATGCCTTACGAGGCTTTGATATGTTATTTATTATGGGAGCTGATGATTTGTTTCATGAACTTTCTAAAATCACAAATTGGCAAGTGTTTAATGTATTGTCTGAGCAAATGGATCATGCCACATGGAATGGATTCCGTGCCTATGATATGATATTCCCTTTGTTTCTTTTTATTACCGGTGTCGCAACTCCCTTTTCTATAGGAAGAGAGATAGAAAAGGGGAATTCAAAACAAAAATTACTCTTTCGAATTTTTAAGAGGGCCTGCATTTTATTTTTATTAGGCTTTATTTATAACAATGGGTTGCAACATATTTACCCTTTAGAGAAGCTAAGATTTCCAAGTGTACTAGGCCGTATTGGTATCGCATATTTATTTGCAAACTTTATTTATTTATATTCAAAAGAAAAATATCATCTAATCTGGTTTATCTCTTTGCTATTGGGTTATTGGTTATTATTGAGATTCACAGCTGCTCCCGGATTTCATCCCGGTGATTTTTCTATGTCAGGCAATTTTGTTTCCTATATTGATCGTATGTTCATTCCCGGTAGTTTGTATCTAAATACTCATGATCCTGAAGGAATTTTATCTACAATCCCGGCAGTTTCTACAGGTTTACTCGGTATAATGACAGGTTCTTATTTGCGAAATAATTCTTCGGATTCATCACAAAAAATAAAAACGCTATTAGTCACAGGTTTAATATTGATTGCCATAGCTCAACTTTGGAATCTTGATTTCCCTATCAATAAAAACTTGTGGACAAGTTCATTTGCATTACAGGCAGGGGGAATTAGTATTATTTTATTAACGATATTTTATTTCATTATTGATATTAAGGGTTATCAGAAATGGGCGTATTTTTTTAAAGTAATTGGCATGAATTCAATTTTGATTTATATGTCCGCCGTTTTTATTGATTGGGAATTTACCGGTAAATCATTTTTTGGTTGGCTTGCCGATTTGTTCGGAACACCCTTTGATGCTATCATCATTATTTTCAGTATTATGACAGTTAAGTGGCTTTTTCTAAATTTCCTTTATAAAAAAAGGATTTTCCTAAAAGTATAATTTACTTACTCAAAAAAAGAAGTCCCATTTGCATCATACAAATGGGAATTCTCTTCGTTGCATTTTTTTTAGCCCAATTACCGCTGAATTGGAGTATGTTTGGCCTTACGATCAGGGAACTACACGAGGGCTGTCTATTGCACCGCTTTACTCGGGTGCAACATTTGCCGTTGGTAAAGATGAACCACTATATAAATGGCTCGCCTGTATAGATGTTATTCGAGTAGGACGTACTCGTGAAAAAAAAATAGCAATTAAAGAACTTGAAAAAGAAATAATGCCATGAACCGCAGATCACATCGCTTTAAGCAATTTAAATTCTTCTATAATTAATAAACAGAATAGCAGTCCCAGCGCCTGATTATCTTTTTTTTATTTGAATAGCGCCTAAAATTATTTGAATGCGCCCAAAAATACCTTAATTTGCGCTCATAAATAATAATAAATGAAACAAAGCGCTCATTTTTCAAACAATGCGCCTGTAATTCACGGGGAAGTAAAACCGTCTCAAGGTTGGGTTGTGGGTTATACTGCCATAATTGAAAAGCTGCATTTGCCAATTCCGGTTCCAAGTATCAAAACAATGATTTCAGAAAAAAATCAACGTGCCGAAACGGAAACTTGGATTGTATTTCCGAACAAATATTTACCGGAGGATAATATCAAAATTTCGAAAATTGAGGCCTTATACAATCATTTAGTATTCGCTCTGAAATACGAGGGCGTGAACCTTTTGGTGTTTGCTAAATTGAATGAGGTGTTGAGTTCAAAAGAGATTTTTACTTTGGTAAATATTGAACCGTCCGGACAATACTCAAGAAGAATATGGTTTTTGCTGGAGTGGATTTCCGGAAGTAAGATAAAAGGGAAAAATGATTTAACTAAGAAAAGTTATGTTTCAGTTATCGATGAAAAATTACAATATGCTGTTTCCGGAGTAAAATCTTCTCGGCATTTGGTAATAAATAATTTACCTGGAACAAATAAGTTTTGTACACTAATCAAAAAATCAAAGAAATTAGAAGACCACATAACAAAGAATTATATTGAAGTCAGTAGAAAACAAATTGCCGGCATAAGGAAAGACATCATACAAAGAGCCTCTGCATTTTTGCTACTAAAAGATTCTAAAGCATCTTTCACAATAGAGGGTGAAAGCCCCAAAAGTAAAAGAGCAGCAAGATGGGGAGCAGCAATTGGTCAAGCTGGATTAAATGACCTTACAAAGGAAGAGTTAATCAGATTACAATCATTGGTTATTGAAAATAGTAGGTTTGTTCAAATGGGTTTCAGAACCCAAGGTGGTTTTGTTGGTGAGCACGATAGAATTACAGGAGAGCCACTTCCTGAGCACATTTCAGCAAAATTTGAAGATGTTAATGAGCTAATTGAAGGATTAATTGAGAGCAGTCATTTGCTTATTAATGATGATTATAATGCTGTTTTAGCAGCGGCAATTATTGCATTTGGCTTTGTGTTTATTCATCCTTTTGAAGATGGAAATGGAAGAATACATCGCTACATAATTCATCATATGCTTGCAAAAAAACAATTCACCGATCAGGGAATAATATTCCCAGTTTCATCTTCTATACTTGACCATATCAATGATTACAGAATAGTTTTGGAATCCTATTCAAAACCATTGTTGGATTTTATAGAATGGACTGAAACTCCAAATCACAATGTAAATGTGACTAATAAGACCAAAGATTATTACAGGTTTTTTGATGCTACAAAACAGGCTGAATTTTTGTTTAATTGTGTAAAAGACACCATTGAAAATATTGTTCCGCAGGAAATAAACTATCTGGCTAATTACGATGCATTCAAAAATTATTTGGATGATGAGTTTGAAATGCCCGACAAATTAGTATCAATTTTGGTTAGATTTTTAGAGCAGAATCAAGGAAAATTATCAAAAAGAGCAAAGGAAAATGAATTCAAAATGCTTTCAGAAAAAGAAGTGAAACATTTAGAATCTATGTATGCTTCTATTTTTTCAAAGTAGAAATTTTTCTCTACCTTAGCGTTAGTTCTTGAACATTCAGTAAGCCATTCCGTAGATAAAGTGAAGGTTTTTCCGATTATTTTCACAAGGATAGTAGCTATTTATTGAAAGTCAGTAGTATCAACATATTGAGCGAAATGGGATTTTTCCTAACGCGGTCACATTAAAGGTTTTACGAATATGTAAGGCCTTTTTTTATGCAATAAAATCAAGGGTTTTGCACTTATTTGTTGAAAATTAGCACAAATTCACAGGTGAAAAAAGAATTAGCAAATACAATCAAAGATTTAGTTGTATAAATCTTACACGATAAAGGGTGATAACCTTTTTAGGGTTTCACCTTACCTCCTAAAAAATTAAGAAAGAGTCTTCTAACGAAAAAAATGTTCTCAGTTTGCAATTCGCGAACAATAATATATCTTTGTGTAATGAAAACACATAATGGTATGCGACCACAGGATATTGTTATCCTGCTTAAAATACTGACTTACGACAAAAAAGATTGGCAATATCGCGATTTGGCCAGTGAATTGTCCATTAGCGTATCTGAAATTTCAGAGTCATTGAATCGCAGTCATATTGCAGGGTTGATTGACGAGAGTAAGCGAAGGGTTCATCGTCAATCATTACTTGAATTTATTCAGCACGGTTTGCATTATGTTTTTCCTCAGGTTCCGGGCACATTGGTAACAGGAATCCCCACGGGACACTCTCATCCTTTCTTTAAAAATCGGATTACCGCAGAATTGGAGTATGTTTGGCCTTGCGATCAGGGAACCACGCGAGGCCTTTCAATAGCACCGCTATACTCGGGCGCAACATTTGCCGTTGGTAAAGATGAACAGCTATATAAATGGCTCGCCTGTATAGATGTTATTCGAGTAGGACGTGCTCGTGAAAAAAAAATAGCAATTAAAGAATTTGAAAAAGAAATAATGCCATGAGTCACCATCAAAACATTACAAGAATAAAAGCAGTCTGTGAAGCATTGGGCGAAATGTCCCAATCTGTTCTTTTTGTTGGTGGTGCAACTGTTTCATTATACACGGATAGACCGGCCACTGAAGTAAGGCCAACAGATGATGTTGATATTTTAGTCGAGTTGGTTCATTATTCTGGATATGCAGAAATTGAAGAACAATTGCGTAAGAAGGGATTTGTCAATGACCAGGAATCTGGGATAATTTGTCGCTTCAAAATTCAGGGAATCATAGTTGATGTAATGCCAACAAGAAGCACCGTGCTCGGATTTACTAACAAATGGTATGAAGAAGGTTTTAGCAAGCCAATTGAAAAAAAATTACATGAAGGCCTCAGCATTAAACTATTGGAACCTGTTTACTTTATAGCTTCTAAAATGGAAGCATTTAAGGGCAGAGGCGGTGGAGATGGTAGAACGAGTTCTGATTTTGAGGATATAGTCTATGTGTTGAACAACAGAATTGCTATTTGGGATGAAATAGAAAAGTCACCATCTCACTTGAAAACGTATCTAAAAAATGAGTTTCAGAAAATTTCAAAGGATAATTTTTTATATGAATGGGTAAGTACTAATTTGGATTATACTGAACAAAAAAGAACTGATTTTATTGTTGGGGGAATAGAAGCTTTTATTGGTTCAAATTGAGTTTCTGTATTCTATATGATGATTCTCTATCACAAAGTTTTTTACATTCATTTTTTCTCTACCTTAGCGTCAGTTCTTGAACATTCAGTAAGCCATTCCGTAGATAAAGTGAAGGTTTTTCCGATTATTTTCACAAGGATAGTAGCTATTTATTGAAAGTCAGTAGTATCAACATATTTAGCGATAGGGGATTTTTCCTAACGCGGTCACAACTCTCATCAAGCAGTTACATTTTTGTAACTGCTTTTTTTATGTCATTCTTTATTCATTAATGAAAGTTTGCAAATCAATTGACTCTTGTCATTTTATTCCACATTCTATTTTTGTTATTTTAAAAATCAATTGAAATGAATTGAAAATCATTCAAAAAAATTTTTTAAAAAGTAAACTTATGAAACAAATTAAATCAATCATGCTTTTTTCCTTCTTTGTTCTTGGATTATTCACTACTGTTTTTTCTCAGGTGCTAATGCCTGAAGTGGTCATCTCTGCAATGAGATATAAATACCTATCTGCAGTAGATAATAGAGAATTGCCTCAGCCGGTAAGAATTCTCGAGCACCAAGCTGCTTCTTATGATGTTAAAAACTCCGAGTATTATGACGATGAATATGAGGAGTATAACATTTCTTTTTATTTGCCTGCGGGTTATGTGTTGGCAACTTACAACAAAGACGGAAAATTATTGCGTACTGCAGAAAGATTCAAAAATGTAGCATTGCCCAAATCAGTTGCTCAGTCGTTGGTGAAAAGATATCCTCATTGGGACATTCCCAAGGATGTTTACAGAGTAACTTATGAAGATGATAAAGGTGCTACCAAAGTTTGGAAAGTATTGTTGAAACAAGGTGAAAAACGTTTGAAGGTGAAGTTGGATGATGAAGGAGAGTTTACGACCAAGTTGTGATTTACATTTCTAAGACTATTTCAAAATCAATTGAAGCCGGTTAATGCCGGCTTTTTATATTCCTTGCAAATAATTATGTAAAGACTGCTTTTTAGTTTCGATTTTTTACTTATGAATAATCATCTTTGATCACCAGGAACCAATTCAACAAACCATTTTCATCATGTGCGGCAACAATAAAATGATAAGCCTGTAGCAGATAGTTTGTCAATGACGTCGGTGAAAATTGGGTAAGAGAGTTTGGCTTTTAACAAACTCAAGACACAAAATATTTCATAAATACAACAATGGCTGCAACCAATGCAATCATCGCGATCATCGACCATTTGTTTGCGAAGTTAATCGTCCAACCCATCATTGGCACTCGCTTCGGCGGGAATAATCTTTTATCTTCTTTATTGAAATAAAACATACCCCATTTCCAATTATTGGGGTCGCTATGCCAGCGATTAAGCGTTTCTTTATCTGGTTTTTGGTTCATGGTGAATGAGAAATTAATTCAATTTTAAAGTAAATTATTTTTCATTATTAATTCACAACTGTAGAAATTTCTGGTAAGTAAATCATGAAAATATTGTTTCCCGACACCAAATTATTGGTAGAGCTAACATACTCTATATTGTTTACATATATCTTCCCTGTAACCGACGACTGACTTTCAACAAAATAATTTGTAGGAGTAGACAACTTTAAAGTTAAGGGACGAGCGGTTGTTGTTAAAGTAATCGTTTTTGTCCAAGTTGTAAAACCAGGAAGAAAATCTGTAGCTATTTGATCGGCTCCATTGGCATCTGTGTATCTAATACTTCCTATCGCGGTAGTGTCTTTTATTGGAGCTGTGCTTATAATTTCATATTTCACTATAACAGGAGTTGGTTGTGTGTTTTTTTCCTTTTTGCAAGCGCTGAAAAAAAATGCTGAAAGTGTAAATAGAATGATAGAGGAAATGATTTTATTGTTCATGTTCTTTTTTTGCAAATTTAGTATCAAATGTGAAATAGTCAAATAGTTGGCTTACGGCACATAACTCGAAATCAAATTATTTCTATTTGTTACTTGCGATTTTAAATTTGTTTTCTCATTTGTAAAACTCGCGCTGCTAGTAAGGTAAGTATAACCAGGTTGTTCGCCATTTGGTCCAATAACAAATGGGGTAATCAAATTATAATCGTTATCAATCATAGCATCGATTGTAGCATTATTGAAAACATCATTTTTGAAAATTTTCAATAAGTCTTTGTATCGTTGAAAATAATTAGCATCATCGGCGAGATACCTAATCAAGGGCCAGTTAGCTGTTACTTCATTCATGGATAGTGACAAGCCATTCATTCCATTGCCGCCCGTGGCACCTACTATGCCTGGGTTACGGCTCATGGCTTCATTATTGTCCCATGGAATCCATAATAGTTTTCCATCACTATGATGATAGAGATAATAATTGTGAGACATGGTTCCGTAACTATCCCAGTTGGTCATGCCATTGTTGATGGCCAACCATTTTAAAAATTGTTCAACATTGAATAGGTTTTCCAAATTTGTTTTCCATTGGGAGTTGTTAGAAATTCTTAATGGACTATTCAATGCAGAAACAAATTCAGCAACGTCTGTATAATCATTTTCTATTTCGTTATTTTGTTTTACAAATTCAGATTGATTGAAGATGTTGAGTCTGGATTCGGGTTTGTAAATGTTCCCTGATTCTTCTCCCAATTGGTCTTGCAACATATTGTCATCAGGCAATTCAACACCACAATACAATCCCCAGTATTTTAGTCCGGTACCAATGTCAACATAAACTCTATAGAAAGCTGTTCGTGCTGCAACAATGCCGCCAAGTCTATAGATATCTGCCGCTAGTTTTTCTCTAATTAAAGAAGCATCTTTAAATCCCGGTGAAAACGAAAGTGATTTAAATCCGTAAAAATGTTGATTTTTAATGCCAGGATATTGGTCTTCAAATTTGTCGAAATTCAATCTGAATGGAAGTTTGTAATTGCCACTATTCCAAGCATCACGAAGCGTTGAATTTCCTTTCAATCTGAAACCAACATTCTTC
>Ga0209188_1001399_pt1 | contig 19520 bp, 15 predicted proteins | sample C_130625_EF_Meta_FD_187307 | JGI IMG/M metagenome (GOLD analysis project Ga0209188, IMG submission 187307) | Freshwater microbial communities from Lake Croche, Canada to study carbon cycling - C_130625_EF_MetaG (SPAdes) (version 2) | ecosystem: Environmental > Aquatic > Freshwater > Lake... | reverse complement strand
ATATTCCATCCGGTTTTATTTCGCTGGGGGACAAATTTCGGGTTTCACCAGTCGCATCCGTCACACGATATGCATTACCGGTTGGGTCGGCAACATTTTTCTTATCTTTTTTACGAGGTGCACCTCCGTCTTGTGAATCGTTGTCGTCTTCGTCGTCGTCATAAAAAATTCCTCCGGGAGAAGATTCGTCCTCCTCCTCTTGTTTAGCAGGTTCTTCTGGTTTTGATGTTTCTTCTTGTTTAGCAGGTTCTTCTGGTTTTGCTGTTTCTTCTTGTTTAGCAGGTTCTTCAATGGAATCTTCTTTTGATTCTTCTTTTTCGGGACTTTTTTCGAGAGATTGTACTATTTCCGGAGAAACGACGCCCGGAGTTTCGCCCATGGATATAGGTTGAGGTGGTTGTTCAGCAAATAACGGTTTATGTGTTCTATATAATTCGTTAAACAATGCAGAGATCTTCTCGGGTTGTGCTATATTTTCCAAATCGTCATCGTCCAAGTCATTGCTCTTTATATTCTCTGCAATTATTGTATTTTCATTCTCGAGTTGTCCCATTGCGTCTTCGTCGATTTCGTCGGGCAAAGGTTCGTCTTCTACTAAACCCAACTCTCGAAAAATATCGTCATCGACATTCCCCACTATCATAACCGGTTGCATATTCCGTACAGGTTTCGGGACGTCCATTCGTGGAAGCATACCGGTAGTAATGACATTTGCGTATTGCGCTTGGTGGGGTTGTCCTTCGGTGGGTTTTTTCATAGAGGAACAAACTTCCCGAATATGTTTCCCAAAATCGCTTTTCTTATCGATTTCTTGTGTCATTTTAATAATACTCTCGATATACACTTCGAGTGGTTCTAAATACCGAACGGAATCAATACCATCGACTTCAAATTCCAATACATAACCCAGTATATTTTTTTCAAGTTGTATTTTCATTGGAAACCCTGGGTGGTCGGCAACAGTTCGATTGTTTTCAGCATCCGTTTTAAAAAATTCTATAAACATTTCTCTCGCTTTTTCTTCCGTTTTACCGAATCGATGTGCCAAAATATCAATCATTTCATTTCCGGTTAATCCAGTATGTCGGGATTCGTTATACAATTCCGTTATAAATGCCGTTTCAGCATCCATTGCCGTATAATTTTCGACTCGTTTATATCGTATAATCGGTTCGGCATTCCCAGTCGGGCGATTCACGGTTAAAATACTATAAATGCAATCGATACTGGCAATCTCAATCATTTTTTTAATAAGAGTTTTCGAAATATAGTGGATATTGACAATACGAATATTATCGGCACTCAATGAACGAAATGTCGGTATTTCATATCCGGTTTTTTGGACGTTGCGATTGATTTCGGCAAAAATCGTATTTAGTTGAGAAGAAATCGATTTGTCCCATTCTTCCATTGGCATTGCCTTCGTATGTGTCCCAAAAACCGTAATTTCACCCGTTTGTTCAAAATGAATATGGAATCCGGGTTCACCCATCAAAGATTTCACATATAGCGATACTTGATTGGTTCTACCGAGTTCTCTCGATAATTTCAGGATTTGTTTATGGGTTAAAACGGGAATCTTTCTCCCGTCGGCAGTCGTATCGTCGTAATACAAACGATACAAGTTTTCCATTCTCATACCTGGATTGTATTTGATGAATGGGATTTGAGACGAACAATGGATTTGTTTAAAAATAAGGTCGAGAGGTAAATAACGGCGTTTTTGGGTAGATGACGGCGAAATGGCGAAGCGTATCTTTTGGATTCCATGTTGCGTATATTGGATATTTCTCTCGGTTCGATTGTATACATCATAAAACAACTGAACACTTTTTTCAGTGATTTCAGAATCACGTATTTGTGTAATGGTGCGTTTTATCAATGCGGGTTTGTTTTTGTCCAATTCGTCGAGAGAATAAATGCGTTCTTCACGCAACAATGGGAAATACGTCTGTATCATATATTCCGCATTTCCTGTTTCGATTTCTCGATTTGGCGACTCTTGTTTTACAAACTCCAATAGATTTTCGGCAAAACACACATACAATTCATTGTCTTCGATTTTGTCATAGTTTAACAACAAACTGTTTTCATATACATAATATTTGTGAGGATTCGAGAGTGGTTTATTCAAGGGCAACAAATAAGGGTTAATGTGTCGGTCGACTTCTTCTGGTTCGATATTCTCGGCATCATTGTCTGCGTCATTTTCTTCATCGGTTGAACCATGCGTATCGACTTTCGAACCGATACGAACATATTTCGTTTGACGAGACGATTTGCCAAAGAGATACATTTCTTCATACGCATACTTTTTCGAAAACGCATTTTGGTGTTTGTGTAAAAGTATTTCCGAGAGTATTTTTTGTTTGATTGCACGAATCGAATCGTCTAAATGTATTTGTAATTCCGAGAAAATAGGAGGTATTTTAGGGGCAGATAATGACTCGGCAACATTCTCCAAAAACGGTTCTCGCACTGGAATAAAATTCCCTTTTGAAAACACAATGGTATTCGATGGTTTTCCGAACTCGTCTAAAATATGAACGGTATATGTTTGGGATTCCGGAAGACGTATCGGTCCTACGTTCTTTTTGGGATTTTTTATAGATGTTATGTTCATAATAATACCGATTATCGAGAGTCCTATATATTCATATCTATATAATACTATTTATTGGCATATGTATATAATAACGGTTTAACAGTAAAATATACGAATGAGTTTTTCACAATACAACAACGATTTAGAAGTGTTGCAATTTTATGATGCAAAACGAAATGGGTTTTTTGTGGATATCGGTGCAGGACAAGGAATACGTGTCTCGAATACTTATTTATTTGAACGTATATATGATTGGACCGGTATTTGCGTAGAACCAGACAATACTGCGTTTGGATTGTTGTGTGAAAACCGCCCAAATTCGATTTGTAGTAATAAGGCAGTCGATTCAATGACATACGAATCATCATACATTTTGAGAGACGAATCTGGGAACGAAACCAGACACGTCATACTCCAACACTCTACAATAAATGATATATTGGATAACAATAATGCTCCATCGTTCATTGATTATTTATCGGTCAATATAACCGAATCTTTTCAAAATGTATTCGAAATCTTAAATGTGATTGATTTTTCGAAATACCGGTTCGGATTAGTAAGTATTTTTGTTTCAGGTTATAAAATGTTTACCCACAGCGAAATCCAAGAGTTGTTTGAAACCAACGGATATGAATTTATCAAAATAGTTGATGGGAATCAGTGGTATAAATCATCATCATCATCGTCATCATCATCATCATAATATTTTGATTTCATTTTTATATTTACTCATTATATACACTCAACCCCAACAATCCAACACAAAAATGACGACATCTACCAAACGTGCTCTCTTGATTGGCATTGATTACATTACGAACTCAAATGCTCGCTTATATGGTTGTATCGAAGACATTAAAAACGTCCAAAATATGCTTATAGATGCATACGGTTACCCCCCCGAAAATATCATTGCATTGCGAGATGATATGCCAACTAAAATGCCAACCAAACAAAATATTATTTTAGCATTACAAATGGTTACGTCAGTTTGTGGACCAAACGATGAGTTATGGATTCACTATAGTGGTCACGGAACTCAATTACAAGACACAAATGGCGATGAACCCGATGGCGCGGACGAAGCAATCGTTCCGGTCGATTATCCTACTGCTGGAATGATTATCGACGACGACTTGTTTAACCTTGTGCGTTCGATTAAATGTAAGACATTTTTGGTATTCGATAGTTGTCACAGTGGGTCAGTTTGCGATTTACAATATTCCATTAACTATGTGAACGGTTCTTTTGCGAAATCCGTCACCAGCAATAAATATGTAGCAAATCCAAACATTGTTGTATTGAGCGGATGTCGTGATGCACAAACCAGTGCAGATGCATATGACCAACACATGAATCAATATGGCGGTGCTTTAACCCTTTGTTTAACGGGAGCATTGCGTAAGAACAAGCATTCGGTGGATTTAATGAAATTATACAATGATGTTTGTTATATGCTGATGCAAAGTAATTTCGACCAGATTCCCGTTTTATCAAGCAGTCGTTCGACCCCCGTATGGACATTTTCGAGACCGGTTATTGTAAAAGTCGCAACCATTCCTTCGCCAGTTGCAACTGCTACACCTGCTGCCAAAAATATTGTGGGGAATAAATCATTGCCATCTTTATCATCTAGTGGATATTCTGCACCTCCTTCCATCGTATTTCAACCGAAAAACGCACGTCCGGCAAAACCAACGATGGGATTGTTCATGTAATGTATTATTCACGGAGAAACGAGGAACGATTTTGTAGCTTCGCAAAAGGTGAATTGTGTAGTATTCCCGGAGCATTGACGAAGCAGTGACGACGAAGGAGATGCGTAGGTGAATTGAGAACGACGACACAGGTTCGTAGTAAAATGTTATTATATATGAGTTATAATATATAATAAGACCCGACGCTGATATCAAAATGCCGGTTAACGCAACGTATGTAGCAAATATGACCGGTTCTGCCGTCTGTATTGTCCCATACAATAATTTCATATACGCATATACATATGGTCCAAATTTGGTTCGAGTGAATACAACTACCGGTGCAGTTACAACAAACGTGAATAGTTTTGCAGGAGCGTATGTGCCATATAACACGAGCATTTACGGCGATAATATTTATGTGATTAAAACTAGCACACTATATATTTACAATATCACAAACAACACCACTTCGTCAGTTGCTCTCGGGGGAACATCTACATTCGGTTCGTGTGTAGTATATCCTTATTTGTATTTCAATACCAGTTCGGGAATTGGGCGTATTAACATTACCAATACTGCCGATTTAACATTTAATTGGTCTACTGCCTTTGCAAATCAATATTGTATTGTAGCATATAATGGATTTTTATATGCGGGTCAAAATGGAAATGCGCCCATATATAAGGCTAATATTGCCAGTCCTGCAACTGCAGCAACACAATTTTTAGCGAAAGCAGACTCTATTAATTTGGGGGGTTCTATTTTAGGTATAGAAGCATACGCTGGGTATTTATACGTTTCGAATGAAAATTATTTTGTTATACATCGATACAGTCTAACCGACCCAACCGATTTTACAATGCCATATGCGGTTTCTCAAGTGCAAAACGTGAGTGGCACAAATTACAACACTCTCGAATACAATTGCGGTATTGTAGCATATAACGGATATATATACATAACCAATTATACCAATTACGTGTTGTCGAGAGTTCCATTACCGGTATACACTGTTCCAACCGATATAACAATCGATGTTGGAAACACTTATACCGTTTCCAGTGGAAACATACAAGTCACTATTATCGATCCATCCAATAATACAACCAATCTAATCACCTATTGGTATGCGACAAATATCAATGGCACATTCGTCAATACGGGGTTAAAACCGTCGGGTTCGGCATCGACTGCAACTAAATTCTACATTTCCGGTTTAACAAGTAATGTAAATACCATTTATGTCATTGCCAAAAACGATGTCGGGAATTCGAATGTATTCGCTGCATCCGTGACAGTGTTATCCGTGCCTTCTCGACCGAACTCGTATTCTGGATCGTTTTCTCTCGATACTGGATTACAAGTGACGATAAATGATACAAACAATTCAGCATCCAATAACATCTATTATTACTATTATTACTTTCGAATCGGTGATACAGCACCCAACCAATCGGGTAATATTGCCGTATATTCCAATACGTATTTGCCATTGTCGAGCAATTCTTCGACGACTAGTTTCTATATTCCGAATTTAATGAAAGGAGATTACAATATATATGTTGCAGCAGTGAATGCATACGGAGCAAACATTTATACACCGGCAATCCCACCCGTGTCGGCAATTTGTTTCAAAGAAGACTCTCGCATTTTAACCAATAAAGGATACCGGAAAATCCAACATTTGAAAAAAGGCGATTTGGTGAAAACATTTCGAAATGGATTCAAACCGATTCACCAAATCGGAAAAAAAGAAATCGTACATACGCCAACCGAAACAAGGTCCAAAAACCATCTCTATAAATGTTCTACGGCACAATATCCAGAATTGTTCGAGGATTTAGTATTGACGGGTTGTCATTCTCTTTTAGTCGATGATTTTGTAGATGATGAACAAATCCGGAAAACGGAAGAAACACTCGGTTCTGCAGAATATATTACAGATAACAAATACCGATTACCGGTTTGTGCAGACCAGAGAGCATCCATATACGAAAAAGCGGGCAAATATATGGTCTATCACATTGCTCTCGAACACGACGATTATTATATGAATTATGGAATATATGCCAACGGATTATTGGTAGAATCCACTTCGAAACGTTTCTTGGACCAATTCCCGATTATGGAAACGTGATTCCATACGGTTTATCCGCATGAACAATTCACATACGAAACTCGTTCCTCGTTTCTCCGGGAATACTACAATTCACATACAAAACTCGTTCCTCGTTTCTCCGGGAATACTACAAAATTATAGTATATTTATATTATAAAATGACGAGTTATATATCTTCAATTGCCGGAAATGTATTCGTTACAGGAACAACGGAAATAAACGGACAACAATTTAACACAAATACACTATTTAATTTTAATGTATTTGGTGTTCGAACAACATCTACCGGTCATTTAGTTTTTTATTCATACGGAAATTATAGTGGAGGATTATATGTAACATCTCTTATTAGCGATGGATATGCTTATGGAATAAATATGACGGTCGGAACAATATATAAAATGGCATCATATGGCACGTCGGGTTATGCACCTACAATTAACACTACTACACTGGTGCGGTCTGCCGAGTCTTTATATTCAAACACCGTAATATATGGGCCATTTACACTAACAATAAATCCAGTAAATAATGATATATATGTTATGACATTAAATACCGGTCTAGTTTGTATACCTTATGCAACTAACACGAATTCTATTTCCGGAAAAACAATGACTGCCGGATATGTGTATCCATTATACCTATTTTCAAATGCGGCGTATTGTATGGAATTTCATCCAGACGGTCACTTATTCTATTGCGGATGGCCTAGCGGTTATACATTAATGTTATCCGGCGCAGAAGGCGATACTACATTATATGGAAAAATCGCAAAAAAATACAATTATTCAAGTTTTACTGATTTAAGAACTCCATCTTCTACAAATTATTTAAATTTTCAATCACAATCATTTTGTTTCGATAAAAACAAAAACTTGTATTATCTTGCTGGTGCAGGCGGTGCTGGAGTATTTATTTATTATAATAATTCTTCTACATCCATATATGTAGGTTTTAACTATTCCGCCGGCATTGAAGCGTATGTAATTGCGGTAGATGACTTATACAATATTTATGTTATATTATCGACTGCAAATATGGTTGTCATAGCAACAGGAACATCCACGTCTATTATGGGAACTACTGTTAGTAAAAAAACACTTGTAAATAATGGGTCAGTAGACCCAACCACAATAATGACATATTCCGGAACAATTCCCGCCAATAATAGTCTAATTACTAACAATGCAACATTAGGGGCTTTGGGTGGAATACGTTACATTTTTTTAGATGCATTTACCGGTAGAAATTTATTTTTTATGGGAAGTCCTGCTATACGTAAATCAATCGACGCTATACCACTAGCACCATTATATCTTAGTGTATCCAGCACAAAAACCGCAACAATAGATATTGGCAATTTACAAAGTATTTCTGCATATTCTTACTCATACGCCGGGGGAGCAATCAGTTCAACATATTACTACTCTATTAATGGTGGAACAACTTATGCCTCGTTTTCACCCGGAAATTTAACGTCTTATAGTTTTAGTGTTCCGTCGAATCAACTATATACGGTATTATTAAAAAGGACAAATGTAGTTGGCAATTCATCAGTATATAGTACAAACGTGAATGTATTATATATTTATACGACACCTTTTTCCCCCAATTCGTATTCACTCTCGTTCGATGTGGCAACCGGTATAGCGGTTTCCATCACCGACACAAGAAACGTTGCCGCAAATCAAGTCTACTACTATTACTATTATTACCGTGTGGGAGATACGGCAACAAATCAATCTGCCGACATAAACGTCTATGCCAATAGTTATGTGCCCATAGTCAATGGTCAAACATCCTATTCCTTTAATATAAAAGGATTGCAAACAAGTTATTATAATGTATATATTGCTGCCAAAAATAGTGTTGGTGGAAATATATATTCACCGGTTATATTACCCGTAAATGTCATTTGTTTCAAAGAAGACTCTCGTATTTTAACCAATAAAGGATACCGGAAAATACAGTATCTTCGAAAAGGCGATTTGGTAAAGACATTCAAAGATGGATTCAAACCAATATACAAAATCGGGAAAAAGGAAATCGTGCATGTGCCATCTCTCGAAAAAAGAACCAAAGACCAACTTTACAAATGTTCGTGTCCCGAATACCCCGAAGTATTCGAGGATTTGGTATTAACGGGTTGTCATTCGATTTTAGTGGACGAATTTGCCAACGACGAAGAGCGAGACCAAACCCAAAAAATCAATGGCGGAATATATGTGACAGATACAAAATATCGATTGCCTGTATGTGTCGATCATCGAGCATCCGTATATGAACATGCCGGAAAATATGCCGTATATCATATTGCTCTCGAAAACGACGATAACTATATGAATTATGGAATATATGCCAACGGATTATTAGTGGAATCGACTTCCAAACGGTTCTTGGATGAATATAAAGTGATGGACGCCCATAACAAAATCTACACATCGTAAAATGGATTGTCGCGGATTTTCATACCGCAGTATTCGGTCGGGGCACTCTTGTAATCTCTCGGTTCGTGGATTCCCGCCGTTTTTGCTTCTTCCAATAAAAACTTGAAGTTTTCCCAGAAATCGCTCTTGTGTCCAATACTCTTGGTTGCTACGTGCGAGAGTTCATGAATCGACACAAACATGAGTGTATGGTCGTCAATCATATTGTCTTCGCCTTTACGAGAACGATTCAAACAAAACGCCAATTTCTCGCCCTTGTTTTCGCTATATGCCGTATATTCACTGGTCGGGAGTGTTTCCATTATTTTTTGTGGGTTAAAACCGGCAACCAAACGTTTCACTTCTTCTTTTTCGGGATATTTTTTGGCAACATAATCGACCAATTCTTTACACTTAACGGTTGTTTTGGCGAGCAAATCGGCAGCTTGCTGGACTTTCTCTCGTTCTCGAACGCAATATTTGTTTCCGTCGACGGTAGATACAATACATTTCAACTGAAACGTCTCATCCTGAAAATAATAATAAATGCATCCGGCAATCACAAACAAAATTACAACATATACTAAATATTCAGACTTATCCATATTGTATTGTTTCTACTATACCATATGGATATATTATTCGGTTTTTGCGAATTATAAAGCGAAAAAAATCATATTTTTATTTTGGAATAACCTTCGATGGTAAACCATCTCCGGTTATTCCTTGAACACCTGCGCAAGTCGTTCCTCCTTGCTCCGGCGTTCTCACAATAACGAGTTGAGCACATATGATTAATGTAAATAGTCCATATAAGAATGCATACGGCAATGCATGAAGCACTTTATGCTCAATCCATTTCCATTGAACATATGGGTCTTGTTCGTAATGACTACCTTCTTTTCCACACAAGTTTTCATCTGAACGACATGCATCGGCATATCGGTAAATAATTTTATCCGTAATAATATCTTTTTCTCCAAAATGTTTGCATTTACTGAGTGATGTTGCGTATTTGTAATACAATTTATCGGTAGAAAAATGAATACAATTTTTGCAAGCAGGAAATTGTCCGTTTTTAATAATAGGCGAAGCACACATATAAAGAACACTGGAAATCTTCATTTTTTATAGATGGATAGACGGATACAGTAGATATTGTAGTATTCCCGGAGCATCGACGAAGGAGATGCGTAGGTGAATTGTAGTATTCCCGGAGAAACGACGAAGGAGTTTCGTAGGTGAATTGTTGAGTCGTTTATGTTCTTTCTGTTTATCAAAAGAATGGGGTTAGGGGGAACGTAGTTCCCTCAAAAGGAGGGGGGTTAGGGGGGGAACTACGTTCCCCCCACCCCCAACTAAAACAATATTCATATTTTCGGGAGTAAAGTATTTGCGTATAATATTATTTATTTCGGGTTTCGTGATCGGTTCATATTTGGTTTTGTATAAATCGGTGTATGACGTTATTTTTTCATTGTTTCCCAAAAACCATTCCATGCCATTGTATTCGACTTGCTTCGTGCCTCTCGAAATATTCATTTTAATAATCCCATCCATATACATCTTGGATTCTTTTAGTTCGGTTTCGGTAATACCATGTTGAATCAAATCACGCAACATATCCATTATAATAGGTATGACGCCACGTTTGTCTAATTTACGATGTTTTATGCCGCCTTTTTTCGTTTTTGTTTTCTTAACGGTTTTTCGAAGATGTTTCGTGATAGTATTTGACGCGGTTTTCGACTTATGTTTATGCTGTAAATTATGCATAATGTTTTCACTATCGGTAATGGAAAATATCGTGATATCTCCCGAATGTTCATAGTACGTAGTAGAAACATTGGATGTATATGTCAATCCATTCTTTTCCCGCAATAACATCGTCAATCTCGATGTGAATTTACCCCCCATCAATATACGCAATAACTCGAGAGGATATTGGTCTTCGCTAAACCGACTACATGTGCGAAACCCCAACGAAATATACGCCGTTTTTATATTGGGAATATGCATCATTTCGCTACGTGGTGAATGTTGTGGTATTAATGACATTATCGGTTGCGTATTCATAATAGGCAATGGGTTATGTGTTTTCCGAGATTCATATTTGACAAAATCACACGATTTTATAATCTTGAGTATAGTTGAAAATGGCGCGGAAGATACAACACTCAACAACATATTTTCGGGCACATAATATTTATGATAAAAGTCGATTACGTCTTTATATTCCCACGAATCCACAATTTTATGGTATTTCATTGAATCTATTGGAAAAGCATACGAACTTCCTTTATAAATCAAACTCTCGGTTATATCTTGAGCAATATGCGAATAATCCGTTAAATTTCGAACGTTTTCTTCAATGACGACATTCAACTCTTTTTTATATTCGGGTTTTTCGAATTTCGACCGCAACATCATATCGCCCAATGTGCTAATGCACTGTTTCATATGTGTATTTACAAATGACGCAACATAACACGTGAATTGCTTCTCGGTGTATGCATTAAAATACGCACCAATGTTTTCATATACTTCAAAAATGTCTCGTGTGGTTGGATGACGTTTCGTCCCTTTAAAACACATGTGCTCAATAAAATGCGAAACACCCCGCAACGATTCGGGTTCAAATGCAGACCCTGCTCGACAAAATACATCGACGTGTGTAATTTCCGTTGGAAATTTTGGTTGTTCATAAATAACCCTAAATCCGTTAGGAAATGTATGCGTTTGAATATTAGGCATGGTGTATATTATACAAGGATGGTATGGAATAACGGATTCGGGTATATAATAACCTTCGAGGATTATCCGGAGTTGGTAGATACGAAGTCACCATTGAAGGTTGTAGTATTCCCGGACAAGCGAAGCAGTGACGAGGAACGAGTTTTAGCTTCGCAAAAGGTGAATTATCTCGTATAAGACATATGGAATAAAATTCGATATGACCATTTATATAGCATATATTTTTCATTTACTACGTAGTAAATTGTGAGAACGCCTTAAACTACGCAAAAGCGAGGCACGAGCGTAGGTGAATTGTGAGAACGCCGTAGCGAGGCACGAGCGTAGGTGTTCGAGGAATAACCGGAGATGGTTTACCATCGAAGGTTATTGTAGTATTCCCGGACAAGCGAAGCAGTGACGACGAAGGAGATGCGTAGGTGAATTGTGATTTATTGATTTATTTTATTGATTGATTTATTTAACGGCACACCCAATTTCAAGAGGAACTCGTGCAATATCGGGTTCAATGGTGCTCTGCATCCAAGGACCAACAAGAGTCTTGGGGATGATAGGGTCAGAACGAAGTTGTAAGTTGGCGTTTCTCAAGGTTTGTCCAATAGTGTCTAAACCAATATGGTATCCGGCTTGTAATAAATCAGGAGTAGTTCCGGCATTCATGGCGGGGTTCAATCGTGCCCATTCACTATTGGAGTCGGTAGGCAATAAGTTTTCGGGAGCATTCACGGGTTTCATTTGGTATTTGGCAACGTCTTCATTTGGAACAACTAATTGTGCCGATGTTTCTAAAACAGTTGGTTGTTCTAAAGCACGTGTGGGGGCACTATACGACCCAAAATCATTGTCGAGTTTTCCAGAATGATATCCGTCTTGAATCATCATTTTGTTGTCGGTATACGATAATAATGCAGCCGCAATCAAAATCGCAATAATCGTAATTACAAACTCTTTTCTATTGAAAAACTTGTTTAGTCCAGTCAACAAATCTTTAAACATAACGCTTATTTATATATAAACGTAGGATAAAATTATTTATAGTGTATCTGCAAGATTGTGTGAGAACGCCTTAAGCTACGCAAAGCGTAGGTGTTCGAGGAATCGACTGCGATGGTTTACCATCGTAGGTTATTGAGAACGACTTAAGAACGTAGTAAATTAACGGCGTCACAAAGAAGAATAACCAAATGGAATGTTCAATTGTCGATTATACGGCATCTATATCATCCGTATCTTCGTCTTCTTCGTCATCGCTACTATCGCTACTATCTTCCAACAAATACGTCGTTTTAAGACGTTTTGCTTCTAAATAATTCGAGAGAGCAAGTAATTTTGCTTCTTTTGCTTTTTGTTTGGCTTCCTTGTATAATTTATAATAAACATCGTTTCGGGGTTTGATTTGAAAAGCATCGTTTTTTTCTAAATCTGCTAAATCAATTTCGAATTCATACATTTCTGTATTCACCCGCGAGGAAGAACCCTCTTCTGTGAGAACGCCGGAGCAAGGAGGAACGACTTGCGTAGGTGTTCGAGGAATAACCGGAGATGGTTTACCATCGAAGGTTATTGCAATTCTGCGAGAGTTTACACTTTGCATAGTGGTCGTTCCGGATAAGACTGTATCTTGCTTTGCGGAAGATGTTTCCACTGCAGGCGAATGGGAAGATGATTGTTCATTGATGGACATAGTAATTGACGGGTTTTCTCCTTCATTCTGTGTCAATTGTTTTACGGGTTCGTCATTCGATGTAAATGATATGCCGTCTCCAATAACCTTCGATATTCCTTGAACACCTACGCTGTCCGTCGTAAATGTCGAATGCTTTTCATTCAAACCATTTGTTTCCTTTATATTGTCGTAGACTTGGTCTTGGTCTGCAATGATTTTTTTAATAATACATTTTTCGAATATTTTGACGGGCGAAACAACCAACATTTGACGAACATCGAGAACAAATTGGAAATTGCGTGCGGAACATTTGATACCCTTTAATTCGAGTATAGTAATCACATTGGTTTCTTCTTTCACGTCTTCGGGTTGAATTTCGGTTTCGTTTTCATCATATATTTTCAAATCGCATTTATCTAATGTTGTGGGTAAATTCGCACGAATAATAAAGAATTTACCCGACCGAAACATTTTGTAAGGAGATACCAACGAGTTTTCAATGTCATGTTCATCTAGATCGGTTTCAAACCAGTTTGCTCGATTTTCAAAGATTTTCTGTTTGGCAATTTCTTCGATTTGTTCCAACCACGTTAAGAAATATCCATCTTCTATACTAAATACCAAATCACAAAACCATTTCTTACCCGATTTCAAAATACCCTGTTTAATAAAACATTTAGGCGGTTGAACATATATTGGCGAATCTTTTACAAACATTTTGATAAAATACATTCCATTTAGGTTGTATGGTTTTCCTAAATGTATATTCGAAAATGGAAATTGTTTTGTATCGTATATTTGGTGCGTCATTGTATTGTTGAATATTGGCGAAACGGTTATGCAGTTATATTATGTAGAATGGTTTTTATAACAAAACGCATACGCATGCGTTTATTTAGTCTCTTTATAATGTGCTAAATTACATAATTTACAAAATCGCAAAAAATACAAAATGGATAATATTGTCGAATTATTTAACAATTATGAAGTGCATAAATACATTAAGGAAATGATTCACCCGATCGGTCAAACATTATACAATGAATTTTATGTTTATATTTGGGTAATTTGTATATACACTGTATTTGTGTTTGTTATTTTATTAATGAATTTGTTTCTCTTGTTGCGACTAACTACCCGACTGAAATTCGACGATAAACTCGTATAGCCAAAAATATGTGCAAAATATAATTGTGTGAGACTAATATATAAACCAAATCCATGACTACCCCGTCTAACCACGTAACTATTAGCACACCACATAAAATCTCTGGAGGAGCAGGTGCGGCCGATTATATGATTAATGTTGCCGGAAACATGAACCAACAACAACCCGGTGCGGATGGTTCTCTTGCGTATAAAATGCCTGTTGTAACTGGTGGAGTTGGATTAACCGAAGCATTAGTTCCCGCAGTATTGGTTTTAGCAAACACCAAACTCTCCAAAAATTGGTTGCGTAATTCTGGACTCTCGGGAAAAACGCTGAAAAATGGGTTATCGATTAGTGGCGGTAGCAATAATGAAAAGATTGACAAAATGATGGGTGGCAATTTAGCAAATGCGATTGTGATTCCAACCAGTCTTGCTCGTGTCAAGAACTATATGGGAAACCAAATTAATAAAACCGTTAAGCAAACTATGAACACGCGATTTATGCGAAAATCCCGCAGTTCTCACTCATCCAAGAAAAACGGAAAATCCAAGAGAAGATTTAGAGATAAGCGTTAATTTACTACGCATCTCCTTCGTCGTCACTGCTTCGCTTGTCCGGGAATACTACAATTCACCTACGCATCTCTTTCGTCGTCACTGCTTCGCTTGTCCGGGAATACTACAATAACCTTCGATGGTAAACCATCTACGTTACGTCCTGACGCATTAAATAATAGTATGATTTATAATATATATTTGTTATTATAAATCGAGTATGACATCATCCACATTAACGATTACACCTATAAACAATATTTTGGGAATGTCGATAAAAGACATTATGGGCGGTCAATCGACGACGAAAAGCACTCTCGAAGGAGGAGGAGGCGTAATAACCTTCGATGGTAAACCATCTCCGGTTATTCCTCGAACACCTACGCTCGTGCCTCGCTACGGCGTTCTCACAGACTCTATTGCAAGTCGTATTGCTCAATTATCTGTTCCAACCGGTTTAGTATATATTCCCGAAAATTCACATCATAAATTAGAATACCGAAGCAGTAAACCATATACGTATGAAACTATTTCGGAAGATTTATACGATAAATTGCTGGATTTGGTTTCGGAAAATGGCAAATCCAATAAACAGTCGAAATCCAAATCAAAACATCCCAAAATAAAAGGAGGCAATTCGACCCGTCGAATCACGTAAAGAAAAATACATTTTTTATAAAAACATAAACACAATTCAACGGTATAATATAACATACTATACCTTACCTCTCCACCAAATATACTCAATAATGAACCCAAAACATATACTCAGTGTATTGCAATTCACGAAAAACGATGTTATGCGATTTATTGAACGTGCTACTCGGTTTCGACAAGATCGAACTACCCAACTCGTCCAATATCCCGAAAAAACGCTCGTAACTGCGTTTTATGAACCTTCTACGCGAACATCGTGTTCGTTTCAAGCAGCCGCATATAAATTAGGATGTAAAGTCATTTCAATTACGGATAAAATATCCAGTTCGCAAAAGGGAGAGACTCTCGAAGATACGATAAAAACACTTCAATATTATGGCGACGCTATTGTATTGCGACATCCAGAAAAGGGTGCTGCAGAAAGAGCATCTGCCGTTTCAAATATCCCCATCATCAATGCCGGCGATGGGAATGGAGAGCATCCTACACAAGCACTCTTGGATATTTTCACTATATATACCGAACTACAAAAACGGAACATCGATTTATACGATACGGGACGACAACCCATCACCGTAACATTTACAGGCGACTTGAAAAACAGTCGAACTATTCATTCACTCATCTACTTGTTGTCCCTTTTTCCAGATATGTGTTTTGTGTATATTTCACCACCGACTCTCGAATTGCCTCCAGAAATCATTCAAAAAATGAACGATTTACAAATACAACAACAGACATATAGTAGTATATACGATTCGATTTACAATACGGATATTTTATATGTAACACGAATCCAAAAAGAACGATTTGCCACAGAACGAGAGTATTTCGCAATCACACTGAGTCATAACTATAAGAATTTCTGCGTAACTCCCGAATTATTGCGATTGGCGAAACCGAGTGCTTTGGTGATGCACCCATTGCCACGATCGAGCGAATTGTTGCCGGAAATAGACGATGACCCGAGAGCAGTTTATTTCAAGCAAGTGGAAAATGGGGTGTATATGCGTATGGCAATTTTGGAAGATATTTTTCGGCAATAACCGTCGGTTATACTTCGCTCCATTTCGACCCATTGAACGAATTCAATCGCAAGAAATCGTCTTTATGTTTCTTAAAAAACTCTACTTTAAAATTCGATACGATTTCTTCCGGCGTTTTTGGCACAACTTTAGTTTTGGAAGTTTGCATATAAGCAAGTTCTTTTTCGCTCGGTTTCGGTTTTACGCCATAACAATTGACACCAAAACGGGCATTTGGATTGGCAATAAACCCGCCATTGACTCCCGGTCGTCCACAATCGTTTTTATGGTTTTTGGTCTTTTGTAAGTTGTCCCACGTCTTTTTTTGAGTAGGGAAATAAATGGATTGATTGTCGGACCATCCATAATTACACCATTCCCCGCCATCATTGTATGCAGTTTCCACTTCGTCGTATGTAGCTAAACGACCATTAAATGATTTACACGCGGCCTGTGCGTCGTCGTATGTGTATATGTTATTGGCAATATTGAATACTTCTTCTTTTGTGTGTGTTTTTTCAACGGCAATTGCGGTTTCATCTTCTTTGTTCCACGTATTATTGAATACTTTGTTTAAGAAATCGCGTATCGAAATCTGCAATACATACTTGAAAAAGAGTGCAATTAATACAATCGATAAATATATCCACCCAAAATTTTCCAATAAACCGAGAGTAACAGGTTTGTTTTGGTCCATTGGAATACCCAAAAGCATGACAAACATATAGAGAACAACCAAAAACCCACCAACCACAATCATCGTTATTGGTTTATCAATGGAATCCGTAAATCCGGAATATAGGTCTTCCACCATTTTCTCCTTTTCCGGTTCGGTTTTGTAAAAATAGGTAACAATGATTGTAATTACCGTGCCAATCAATACCACAAAATCCAACATTCGAGTCGCAATCACAATTCGATTGTTTGGTAGAGAGTAGTTGGTCGATGTCAATCCCATAATTAACGAAACGACTATATAAAACCCAATAAACCATACAATAATAATGATATTCGATTTTGTAAATATTTGGTCGAAAATGTTCACGGGTAAAGAATTAGTGGATTCATTTCCGGTTGTGCTGGTTGTTGTATTACCGCTTGTGCTGGTTGTTGTATTACCGCTTGTGCTGGTTGTCGTATTACCGGACGAGTCTGTTGTGCTGGCGGTAGCAGTGCGTCTTACACTGAGGCGGCGGTCTTGTAGTATTGCATTTCCAGAAGTGTCGGTATCTGTTTTACTCATTTATTTGAATCTGTATAAACCGTAATATATATTATACGTCTGTATTTTTTTTACGATAAAATAAGCAATACGCCATGGGTGTAATCAACTCTTGAATATTGGGAATAATCGAGACGGATGTATCATTAAAATGAATCCATTGTTCACCCCGTTTCACGAATGCGGTATAATGTCCTCCATGAACACTCCCTATATGATTACAAATTCCGTATAATTCATATACGAATGATTTGGGTTTGTATCCCGAAACGAATGGCGATAAGTCGAGAGTATCTACTGGGAAATCAATCAATTCATTGTTTTTGTATTGTCCATCTGGTGAAAACCGTTTTAATGTGATGACCAAGACTTTCGGGAAATTCCAAAACGTAATGTTCTTGCTAATTTCTTCTTTTTGTTGCGTGGTTTCATTCCACCAAGCATTGTCGCCAGTTAATACCTCACATTTCGTAAATAATCGAAAACAATCATATAACGAAGTAGGACCGGAAGGCACGCCCGTGAGATTAAATGGTGGTATGGGTAAATCCAACATAAAATACGTTTCGGGTTTAATCGAATGTCGTTTGGTTTTGTCGATGTTCCATATTTCGGATACGTATGTCCCATAAAACAGTTCCATTATTTCGGAATATTCTTTGGAATAAACCGACTGAATCATGCGAAAACATTCCACCGCTAATTCGTCAAGTGCGTGCTCGCTTTTTCCGGTTATTTCGACTTGAACGCCTCTCGAAATACAATTATGCATACATTCTATCATAAATAACAGGAATTCGGGCATATCATTTTGTGCCCATCCGGTGAATATTTCTCGCCCTTTTTGTTGGGCAAGGACATGCACATTATGCACGAATTTATTCGGGGAAACCACTCCATTATTACTAAACATTAATGCACGTAACTCTCGAAATTCTTGTATAATATTGTTTTCCGGGATTTGTTTGGAAGTAGCGTATTTATCGAATTTCACAAAAATGTCGTCAAACTCGAATGTATGGTTCAACACTTGCACGCACGAATTCAAAAAACATGTATTTCCTAAATTGGCTAATCCGGTGTATCCGGCACGGTTTGTTTGTTCGGGTTGTATATTCATTTTGGTGAACGACTTTGTATGGTGGTTAAAGTATTTTGTAAATATATTTAGAATCAACCTTTTATATTTGTATTATATTGAACATAAAACACCACAAAACCCCTATATTATATATTATGTCAACCATAAGTGGACCATCTGCTTTTTCGCAACTGATTGCACGTCTTTTATTAAACCAAGTATTGGAAACGCCACCGAATAGTCGCACCGAACAACAATCCCAACCGCAACCGCAAACAAACATACGCGATTCCATCATCGAATTGTCTCGTCATTATAACGAGAGTATTAACGAATATAATGCAAATATGGCACAATATAATCGTAATATAGACCGACTCATTCGATTATTGGAAGAAGAAGTTGGGTTTTCACGAAGAACTGGTTCACCCGAAATGCTACAAACGCAATTCACCCACGAAACTCCTAACGTCGTTTCTCCGGGAATACCGCAATTCACCCACGAAACTCCTAACGTCGTTTCTCCAGGAATACCGCAATTCACCCACGAAA
>Ga0209188_1001394_pt1 | contig 19573 bp, 10 predicted proteins | sample C_130625_EF_Meta_FD_187307 | JGI IMG/M metagenome (GOLD analysis project Ga0209188, IMG submission 187307) | Freshwater microbial communities from Lake Croche, Canada to study carbon cycling - C_130625_EF_MetaG (SPAdes) (version 2) | ecosystem: Environmental > Aquatic > Freshwater > Lake... | reverse complement strand
TACCGCTATTGTCTGTCCATATTAATTCGCCGGGTGTAAGTTTTGTGGTAAGAACAGAATCTAATGTATCAATACTGCTGGTGCGCTGACTGACTAGAGCATAAACCACCAATTCGCTACTTTGTTTGAACGGACTTGGAAATCCAGAAATGTTTGCCGCAACTGTAAATGAGTTTAATTCTACACTAATTATTTGATAAAAACCTTTTAATTTTTCTACTTGATCGAGCCCTATCCAAGATCCTGCTACGAATCCAGTCAAATCTTCTGCGGTGATTGTCAAAGTTTTTGCAGTGGTATTATAAGTGACATTGGTCACAGTCATGTGTATATCGGTATATCGATATAAATTCCAGCTGGGGCCTTCAAAAGATACCCAAATATATGCACCTTCGTTAATTGTAGCAATGTCCAAGGCAGCAATTTCTGGCAAGTATCCAAGACTTATAGATACTTCCGTTGAATTAACATAACCTGCACTACGCAAGAAAGGTTTATAATTTGTTAATACCGGCCAAGGCTTTGTATCGTAACCCAATGGCTTTAAATATACATCCGTAGATTTCTGCTGTATAATAAAAGTACTATTAAGGTTAACATCTGGGGTAGTTACTAATTGGAATCCTTGAGGATTTAATCTAAACAACCCTTCGTCTAATGTAAATTCAATATTTTCAAATGCTCTACTAGCACCATACTGCCCGGCACGTACCGCCCACTCTTCGTAAAATTTAAGACTTTCTTTACTGTCAGAACTTAATACATCAAATAATTTATTAAGGCTATTTTGTGTACCTTTCTCACGAATCATACCTTGGAAGAATTTAAATTCACTCACATTATCTTGAATAATGTTATTAAGGTATTGACGCTTTTGATAACCAATTAAATGGTGCGCCATAGTTTGTTGAGCACCATCAAAATTGTCACTATCGAGACTGTAGAAATCAGTAAACTGACTTGCTTTATAAGTCCAATTAGGAATTAATTGAGGTGTTGGTTTCTTTGTTAGCTGTACCCAACTATTTGGATTAAATTTTTCTGTTCCAGGCAATGCAGATAATGCACTGTAATAGAACCCTTGGTTATTTACAATGTCTCCCAAGGAGTAATCTTGCCATATTTGCCATTGTTTAATATTAGCTTGGTCAAATATAAAACCTGGAACATCTAATCCGCCGTACCAGTCAACACTGACATGGCCTGATACTTTAACACGTTCTTGTCTATACCCACTTTCTGGGTTATACACCACATCGTTAAAAATTGTAGTGTTATCTATAGTAACAACATGTTCATTTTGTATTAGATAAAAACTTGCACCATATATACCATCGGTTGTACGTGGGCTATAACTTACAATATTATTTTCTCTATAGCTATCTAAGAATAAGGGTGCCAACGGGGTGCCGTCAACTTTAAATATTTCATATTCATAAAACTGGTTGGCAATATTATCTACTACAGCTAGAGGAGTATTAAATGTTAATTTGTTTGCACTTGGGCTTAGACTGATAACACTACTACCAATATTGCTTAATCCGTCTAATTTAGTATACTTGTTTGGATCAAATATATTAGTTGCGGCTAAGTTATACAATGCACTGTAATAATCTCCGTTGTATCTAACAACAGTTCCGTATACAACAGGCTCGTTAGGTGTCCAGTCGGCCCATTTGTCTGTTCCTGAATTCCAGTTTTGTGTAGTCCAGAATAAAAATTCTCTAGCACTATTTTCCCAGTTAGCAACAGCATTTAGATTACTATTGAAATCGTCAAATACAAATCCTTGGTCTTTTAACCATTCGCCATATCCTTGCAAGAAATCAACCACTTCTTGGATTTTTGCAAATTCTGTGCCGTAAGGAACAACAACTGGTTTACTTCTATCCCATAATTTTCTTAAAACAGCATCGGCACCGCCTACTACTGGTAACTCTCCCAGTGAAGCAAATGATGATGGATCAAATGATGTTCCAGCAGTCATGGTCGATAGTACTCGATAATATCGGTTACTATATAATACAACTGAATTGGCAACATATTGTTGTCCAGGTGTCCAGGTTGTATAACTTTCACTAATGCCGCCAACGTTAATTTTTTGTCCAGTTTGTAAGTACGGGTAATATTTAAAATAAGGTTGTGTAGTACTATAACCTTTAACTTCGTATCCATCTTGTAGTCTAGTAATAATAACTCCACTATAAGTTATTTTTTTAATAGGACTAGAAGTATTAATATTAATGTGATAATTCTCTTGTGGAATAAACACGCTGCCGGTACTTAACGGAGTTTTACTGTCTAGCAATAAATTAAATTGTTCTTTACTAGTAAATGCGCCAACGCGATAACTAATCTGACTTGTTAATGTATCTAAGTCTGTGGCGTATTGATTGTAATCTCTAATATTATTACTAAACACAAAGTTTAAAATATGATCTACAATATAATTAATCAATCCAGCAGTCTGCACACGGGTTGCACTTGAATAAATGCTAGGCAATACAATATCCGTTGGACGTACTCGCAAGTTAGTATTTGCATAGATTAATTGTCCAGCAAGGTTACGTTTGATATTAGATCTATCTAGTAATAATCCAAAAGTTTTTGCAGGACTTAACAATATAGCAGATATAATTACGCTAAATGGATAATGGCTACTACGACGCCATGCCGCTTCTACTGGGCTGACATCTCCGAATACAAATCCTCCACCAACTGTAGGAGTAATTGGTCCAGAAACTAATCCAGAATCTATAGGACTCAACAACGTTCCGTCGCTGTTAACTGGAATATGCTTCATTAAAAACGGTTTAACATACTTGCTTAGTTTAACTGCGGGTACACCAGGCTCACGAACCATACCGTCACTAATATCTTGCCACATTGGAAGATTATCACCTGTATATGGTCCGGCGCCGTATACTGTAGACCACCACGATGGCTCAATACTGAATCCTAACATTTCCCAAGGACACAAATTAGGACGGTCAGTATCTAATAACCAACGATAAATTCCTCTCCAGTAACCTGGAATTGGTTTACCATCGGGACCTACTGAGTCAGAATAGTTGTATGTAAACGAATTTCTTATATCATAGCTTAACGGTTTAGTAAAATCTCTTCCTGCTAAACTAGTCCATTTATAGAAATTTGGAGCCAGGACTTCATTAAACTCAGATAGGCTGTAATCTGTTGTTCTATTATATCCAGGAACTATATCAGTAACATCAAAAATACTAGTGTCGTATTGAACTTTGATATTATTATAAATTCTTTTTTCTAATTCTAAAATTAATTCATCTCGTTGATCGCCGTAGGCCAAGACCTGACTGCCATCGTGTCCTTGAATCATCACACGAGGTGTTACTAAGGATGTATCTGTATAAATTTTTGGAACAAACTTTGGCCATATGCCTAGTTTTGTTGGAGTTGCTGGGACAAAACATCCGTCAGTACTATCATATTCTCTAGTGGTAATTATATCGCCGGTTTTCAGATTAACTGATTTGTCAATTACAATAAAGCCAGTATCAAGTAATACATAATCTTGTCCGTAAATTAGTTGTACATTGTTCAAATACACACCTACAGCATCATTGCTTAATTTTGTTAAGACAAACGGCTTGCTTAAAGGATATTGTTTAATTCTGTAATCAACAACATTAAGGTCTGTTACAGTACATGCACCGTAAGGAACCATATCACTAAAATAATAAGGACTAGTTTTTGGTTTGTCTTTATTAATTTTTTGCAATACTAAATTTGTAATTGTAATAGTGTCGCCGTCGACTCCCAAATTGCTAGCAATCTTAATGAAGTTTCTTTTAAAACTATTATAATCATCTCTAGCTTGTTCTACGCTTCGGATAACATTATTAGATTCGCTAGTAGTATGATAAATTGCAAGACTCATCGGGCCGCTGTGCTGTACAAATTTTGTACCGTACTGCGTTACGTTACCCAAATCTCTTAAATTACCAATACCTGGAAATACACCCACAAATGTAGTATCTAAATTATCCACTATCGAATTTACATGGTCAGTTACTTCGCCTAAGGTGAAATCGCCCATGATATTATTCAACGGATTATTTTGTAAGTTAACAGGAATTTCGTAATATCCAGTACTATTAACTGGCTGTGCCGAAAAAGCTCGGATGGTCAAAACATCGCTTAGTGCAATATCTGTTTTTAATTGTACTTGCTTGTAAGACGGTGTATCAATTAATGTCCACATTGTTGGATCTAGTCTGTGACCATTAATATAAATTCTAACGACTAGATCGTTTAGATTTGTGATATCATCAAAAATATCTAGATTAAAATAATTTGTAATTCCAGAATTTTTATAAATTCTAATGGCAGCTTGTGTATTTGGTGCTGTGCAAAGTTGCCAACCGTTTTTATAAATTAATTTTCCGGCAAATGTTTGACTTACAAGATACCCTACATTAATTGCTTGAGATAATAATGCTGTTCCTTGTTTATATTGGAACGTGTCTGTAGCTAGGGTAAAATTAAAAACAATATCACCAATATTACTAATATTTCTATAGCTTAACGGGAATCCTAACGCACTGTCTTTGGTACCAGATCCAATTTTATAAGAAAATAAACTTGTTCCTATAAATGTTGAACCATTATAAACAGTAGTGTCACCGTAACTTATACCGTTTTCATCTACTACATCAAATAAAGGTGGCTGATTTACTGTGGTCTTTAACTGCCCGCGAATCCATGCTGTGCCGTTATACCAAAATGCTTTGCCCTGGTGATTGGTTCCAAACTTAATTAATGCTACTTGATTCAACGTAGGAGAAGATATTTCTACTAAATGTATTTGTCTACTTCCATTATTAAGGTGTAACACGTTAACAAATGTAACTTGGAAAACTTTGTTTTTAACTAGTGAGTCATTATCAGCAGTAAAGATAATTCGTTGACCTTCAGCTAGTGACACACCGTCAACACTGTATGCAAACGATCCTTCAACAGTACTAAATGCATCTGTTGTATAATCGTCGAGGACATCAACGTCAGGGATAGCAGTAGTACCAAAATTTGCAAGTTTTAAATCTGAATTAAATTCTATAATAGGTCGAATAGCTCTTGCAGTTTGATCTAAATTAACTGGATTGCCATTGTACAATGAACTAGCGGCAATAACATCTTTATGGAACCAACGATTGTAACGACTCCAGTTGTTTGCATCGTTACTACCTCTATCAATAACGATATAGTCTGACTGTCCAGCATAACCCGTGGCATCACTAAACGGTTGTGTATCAAATTTATCACTGTCAAACGGAATTGTTTTTTCCTCAGTATAAGGATTGATAATTTCTAATCTAGTACTAGCAATTAATTTAATTGCAACGCCCACACCTTCTACATAAAATTCTCCGGAAGCATATTCAGTAGGTGTAACATTGCCTACAAAAGCCAATTTCATTCCGTTACTTAACTGTGTGCCATTAGACAACTTATAATGTTTTTTGCCTAGTAATTCGTTTTCAACATCGATATAAGTATCTGCTGTAATACTCAATACTTGTATTGCTCCACCTAGTTGTAGGTCAGACTCGCTTTGATAAAATAGCAAAGTTGGAGCATCTAACGGAACTGTAAATGTCACAGTTCCAACTTCAACACCATAGTTGTCAATTGTATCAACAATATATCGGTCAGCTTGACCCGGAGTACGTGCTGTCTTAATGCTGAATGGATTGCCTGGACTATTAATTTCAAATGTATAAGTTTGGCCGCGATATAATTTCAATACAGGATTACGAGTAAACCCGTTAGGTGTAAACAAATATTCGTTGTTACTTAACTCTCGTTCAATAGTAACAGTGTATGTACTAGTAATTGCTTTTTGCTGGCCTTGTAATCTAATAGTATCAGGCCCATAAGGAACCCAGTAATAATTTTGAAAGTTAACAAACTTATCCCAGTCAACATGCGGATCCCAGCTATAAAATTCTTGTTTGTTTAATCTAGCATGATTCGCGGTGTTGCCGCCAAAGGTACTAACTTGATTAATATAATCAATATAATCTTTGAAAAATGTTTGATTGCCAATACTATCTGTTATAGTTATGGCTGGCTCTAACTGATAATCCTGTCGTACTCTGTCACTAGCTTCAAGGTAGATATCTGTACCAGTAGAAGATTTTGCATTCTCCCGGCCAATGAACCCGTTGATTTTTTTAATACTACCTGGTTGATATAACTGATCTAGTGTGGCTTGTAAGAATTTTTTATTAGAATCTGACTGATAAAATTTAGGAAGAAAGTTTACAGTAAGATTTGTATTGCCTAATGGATTGTTTTTATTTGCTGCCATTAGTTACTCCAAAGGTTGCACTAGTTATGTTTTGACTTGTTACTACAGACGACAACCCACTGCCTGTAACTGTTCTTGAATTGTCGCTGGTTAATCCAGCTACTACTTTAATATCTGCGCCAGTAGCACAGCTAATTAATATCTGATTACTTGGGCATTTTATTTCAAATAATGCACCAAAATATAAATTGCCTTGCTTAGGAACAATAACAAAGTTAGTAATATCTGGAGTAAGTTGATTCATTACGTAAGTCGATAGTTCAGTAAAATAAAATGTATCGCCAAAGTTCCAGTTATCTAATGCAAAGAATCTATTAAGTGCCGCAATGATTCTTGCAATAATATCGTTATCGCTAGCTGTGCTAGAAGGATTCTTCACAACGTTAAATGTAGCTTGTAAATTATCCGGAGCTTGTGGGCCAAATAATAACAAATAACTTACTGGATGGTAAACAATTTCATCTGAAATAGATTTGATTAAATTTAAATTAGGTGCTAGCAAACTATTAAGTTCACTACTACTTGGACTCATTGGCTCTTTGACGTTCGCGCCAGCAAGCCATTGTCTAAATTGTGTATCATAATCTACTGTCAATACATATACATCCATGATGTTACTAGCGCCTGGATCTATACGACTATCGTAATCTGCGTTATGAATGTATTGGAATTTTAAATTATCTCTTCCAACATAAACTTTATAATCTAAACTAGCATTTAATGTACTAGTAGCGGCATCATACTTCTTAACAACTGCTTTATCTACAAAATAAAAGTACTGGCCGTCGGTATACTGAGTTAAACTTCCTACCGATCCTTGAGTTGCAAGTATCTTTACAACATCTTTTGCATTACTTACATAACGATAATCTTCCTGGCCTTGGCTGATTAGATATTTTTGTTGTACAATATATTTTGTTAGCGGACTTATATCAGGGGCCACGATATCTAAAAATAGTTGAGGATTATCAACTATTCCGTTGTTCAATGTATCTGCAAACGCCACCACAATTTTACTAGAATCAACATAACCGTCTTGTCCAGTAAATGCGCTGATAATTTGCCAGTTAAGATCAGTTGTAAATGGCATTGTACTATCAGGACGAGGATTAATACTTAATATTTTTAAACTGTCTAATATAGTAGTACTAGAAACAGTGTCATAAACTTTTAATGCACTGTCAAAGTAAAACGATACTGCTTTATCACTTTCAAATATGTAACGCAATAATCGGGTGTTTACTGTATAGTATTCGTTGTTAGTAGTAAACAATAATAACCAACTTGAATCTTGCTGAGTATTAGTTGTGTCGCCTTGATAACCTAAACTAAATCCACTAGTGGTATTTAAATTAGTCTCAAAAACAATTTGCCAACTTTGTGTAATTGCATCGTATCTTAAACCAAATGGCTTGTTATTAAAGATCAAATCAATCATAGTAGTAACTACTGTTGATCCGATAGTCGAACTAAATTGCGGAATAATTTGGCTAACGATTGCTCTAGTTGGAATTATTTCATTTAATGTAACTACACCAAATTGGCCGCCATTAATTGTTGTTTTACCTGTGTTGTTTTCGCCATCGCCTAGGCCATCGCCGACAATGTTGGCAACTTGTGCCCACAGATAAGTAACACCGCCAAACGGTAATACACCAGTTGCTGGTATTGTCATCAGAGCATTTTGATGTGTAGTATCAAAGTATCGGCCTTCTGGTGCAAGGAATTTAACAAGTGCTCCTGAAGTAAAATATTTCAAGTCAGTGCTTGTATAACTAGATAATTTCTTAGGAATTAAACTTGAATCGCCAATATATCCAGTACTACTATTGCTATCAGTTGTGACATTAACCCACTGGATTGCTAAACTTTCAGAAATGTAATTGATGTAATTTGCATAATAAAAATTACGCAAATTAGGATCATTCAATATAGGAAAAATTGTATTATAGATAATTCCTTCCACATCAGTCTTAGTCATGTAGGAAAAGTTTGTACTAGACGTAAACAAGTCTTGATACACAACTCCGTCGTCTGCAAACAAATTAGTACTGCTATATTTTCCAGTTGGATCTGTTAAATCAAAATAACGACTAATACCGCTACTTGTTCTGTTAATACTCTTTACCTTGGCAACTTTTTGAGTAATACTCAATGGACTAATACTGTAGTCCTCGCCGGTTACCATACGATTTTGTGTATAGTATGTCTGGGGAGCATTTGCTTTAATATTTGCATTGGTTTCAGTAGCACTGGCATTTGACACACTGTTTACTAAACTTAATGTCACTGTTAATGTTTCAGCTTGTCCTTTACTACTGGTGTAAGGAATTGAGATTGCTACATTTAAAATGTCGCTTGGATTAATTGAATATGTTAAACCGTTACTGATTCGATAGTAGCTTCTAAAATCGCCTAAAGGTAAATCTCCAAATGTACCGTCAGAAAAACTTAAACTAATTGCATCTCCTGCACGAGTAATTACACTATAGATAGTTTTAATATTTTTACTCAAGCTATTATAGATAATATTATTACCCGTTAATGCTGGAACTTGTGTCCACAATGTATCTTCTAAACCTGTGCTTTGATTTAAACTGTACAACCACACATCATTATTGTTAATGTTTTGTGTGTTGATATCAATAGTCTGATTACTGCTAGGTTGAGTAACACTAAATGCACCTTGATTTAAATTACCTTGTGTAAAATTTAAAAAGAAACCAGTGTTAGTACTGCCAGCACCGTAGCCATCATCTTTGTAAATGAAGGCTAAATGATTTCCTATTTTAGGAGGCTCTTCGTATATTACAGTTTTATCAGCAAATGTTGTGCTGGTAATTTCAAAATTCATACTGCGGCCAGCAACTGATTTAGTAAAACCATAAACAGGAATGTCTTTATTTCTAGCATTGAATCTATACTGACTTGTAGAAATATTATAAATTTTAGCCTGATCAACTGGATTACCAAATTGTTGTGTAGTTGGTAATGCGGCATTCATAATTTTAATAAACTGGTCATACCAGTTAGCATTGCTTGGATCGTTCCAAGTAATTACCTGACCAGCAAGATTAATACCATTGCTGTCTAATACATTTTCTGTAGTTTGTATTGTACTGAATTTCAACAGACCTTTAGCTGGCACATTTCTACTAGCATTGTAACCAATCATTCGGCTTAAACGTAGTACGCTATCACGGCGCTCTGCTAGTTCAAGGAAGTTTTCACGAGCATTTAAATCAACACGGAAAGCTATGCTTTGGCCCACGAACGCAATAAGATCGATTAGGGCAAGGTATTCGCTAGACTCGATATAATCGTTAAAATCTTCCGGAAAATTCGTACGGATATAGTCAATCATCGTACGGCGTAAGTTTTCAAAGTCGTAGCTTTGGAAGTCAGCGTTCTTAAATGATTGATAAATTTTCTGCCAGTCTTCTGAAACTAACAGGTTATTTTGTCTATCCGTTGAGCTCATAATGTATCCTAATAAGTGTATTTATTAGATAAAAATATGTGCGTAGTTTATTGGGTGAGCAAGCCGTTCGCTTGATCAAACTTCAATTGCAGGTCTTGGCTAATGTTATAGGGCAAGTAAGTTAGTGTGCATTGTATTTGCAAACCAGTGTCGTAGGGTGTTACAAGTACGTTGCCGGCTTGTATTCTAGGATCATAGTTTAAAATTTGATTAACATTTTGCAGTATGAGATCTTTAATTTGATCTGTTAATGGTTCAAAAATCAAGTCCCAAATGATACAACCAAAGTTAGGTTGCATAAGTCTTTCGCCCTGTCGTATATTAAAATGATTAAGCAAATCTTGTTTGATCAATTCAAAATCGTAAAGAATAAAGTTTTGTGTATTGGGATTAATTGTACTAAATCCTCTGTACATCTGCGGTGTAGCCACTGTCGGATTAGGACGGGCTGGTAGTGTTATTTTATCGTATAAATCTGTAGCCATTATTGCTCCTCTTCTTCAGCTCCCTGTACTTTGTTAAAAGTATCAGTCGTTGTTGTATATGTTTGAAATGCTGTAGGTACAGTTCCTGCACTACCAGAATCTCGATCAGTCATGTCTGGTTTAAAACTTTCAGGATCTAGATTTTCGTGATGAGGATATGGTTCAGTTGACGGAACTCTCAGCATTATAGTTTCAATTGTTGCACCCTCTACTTCTGTCGGTAGTTCAAATGTGCTTAGTACTTCTGCAGATTCGGCCGCAGATGCTACTCCTGAATTAAGATTGATATTGCCGCCGTCAATTGCAGTGTTGGACGCTTTGATATGAGTATCACCACCGGATGTAAACTTATTAGTAGCGCCACTATTGATATCTAGCGCACCCGAAGTTGTTATTTTTGTGGCAGCGCCTGAAATAATTTCAGTGTCATCTCCACTTTCGGTATGTATTTTGCTTGCGGCTTTGACATTAAAATTCCTACCAGCTTCCATATTAATATCTCTATCAGCGTAAAAATTAATATCATTTGCAGTATGCACACTTATACTGTCTTCAGCATATATGTCAATCTTACCGTCGCTAGTAAGTTCTATCCAAGATGTTCCACGACTATTAGTAATGTAAATTAAATCTTCGCTGGTATGCAATAATATCTGATGACCAGTTCGTGTTCTTAAACGAATAAGTTCGTTATGCGGAATAGTCACATCACCGTCTGTTTCTTTTTGCAATACACTGGCATATTCTGGCGGACCATCTTTTGCTGGTTTCTTACGAAGAAATTTATCATCTCCATCGTCCATAACAAATGTGCTGCCGCCCAGACGACCTACAAATGCATTTGGAATTTTATAATCTTCCTTGCCTACTGCTCCTCTAGGACTGCCAGGTCTTTTATCAACAGGGCCCGGGGTGCTCCATCCAAACACCATACTGGGTATATCTCTGCGAGCACTACTGGTGGTAAGTCCTCGAATATCGTCTTTTAGCAGTCCTTGTGATTCTAATGCATCTGCCAAAGGATGGCGAGGTTTTTTATTCTTGGTAGTATCTGTAGCTGTTACTGAATTTATTTGTTTGTTATACTCGGCTACTGGCATCCTATCAGTTTCGTCTACTACACTTTCAGTAGCGGCAATTCCAGGAACCATAAAGTTCATGCCCTCGTCTTGAACACACCCCATCCAGTAACCACGTTTAGGATCGCCGTCAATAAAGATAACAACAACAGTAGTCCCCACATCCGGAGGAACTGCCCAAAAGCCATAACTTTTTTGAGTGTTATTATAGTTGTTAGGATCTTCTCTAACAAAGTCTGCACTAGTGACTCCGTAAAACGGACTCATATACTTTACTTGGTGTAACTGTCCAGAGTCACCGGTGTTACCAGTAGGTCGTAATATTTCAACTTGTAGCATACCCATATAGGTACTGTCCATATGACTAACCACACGGGCTAGGAACGGACCGGGACGTGGTTCTGCTCCTTGGGCACTGATTTTTGTTTGGTCGTTTGACATTAGGTTCCTGATTCTTCTGTATCTGAATCTGTATTAGATTCTTCAGTTACTGTTCTAGTTGTTGATGGCAAATCTTCTGACGACGGCTCATCTGTATACTCTTGTGTTGGGCGGCGAAAGCCTGTCAATACCTGCGTAAATTTACCTTCGGCAAATTTGCTCTTAATAGTCTGTACACAATATAGTCCGCTAAACTGTGTAACAGGTGCTGTTTTGCTAATTCCGCCAAAGTTATATAAACCAGTACTTTGATTAATATCTATAGGAGTTCTAAAATTAACTAAAATATCAACTTCTCCACTTTCATAATTCACAGTGCCATCGGTATTTAAGTTACTGGTAGCTTGCTCGCTAGTATAATTTCCTGTGCCGCTTTGTGCAATAAAGTACGGATCGCCAATAATTTCCATTTCTAAATTATACATATCAAATGGATTATTAAGTGCTTGATTAAACAACTTGGCCGCACGTTGCGCTTCACCTTCTTGGCCGCCGCCGCCTCTACGATCTTGACCGGTCAGTGTGTTGGTCCATTTTAAAATTGTAGGAACAATTCCAGGTTCTTTTGAAATTGGTTTGCCGTTCGGCATGAATCTAACATTTTCTTTTTTGTCTGGCTCTTGTGCGCCGGTCTGGTTAGCTGTAACTTTATCTTGAGTTTTAGTTAATCCATCGGCACCCATAATGTATACAAAGCCATTAACAAACTTAATATCAAATTTTATAATATCTACATTATGCCCTGTATAGATATATTCATATTTTTTAACTGCTTGCTCTTTTAAATTTTCAAATCCTGGAGCTTTGACACCTGGAGGTAATAATCTGCTGGCGTGGGCTTTGTATGGTACTACTTGATACACAATTAATCTAGGTTTTAATCCGGTATTGTTTTGTGTTTCACCTATGGTATAGACTTTATGGCTGATACGATACCATTCTCTAAAACCATCAGGTGTTATTTTGCTACTATCAAGTGTTGTGTTTACAAAATTGCTTTGGAGTATAACTTGGTTAATTGCCGCCGGAATACTAGTATCTTGGCTAAATCGCATTTCAGTACTAGTACCATCTATTACAAGTTTACCAGGGTTGAACACACCAGTCTTTGCATCATACATATCATGATCTTTACCGAACGACGGATCACCTTTGCGCTTTTCGTCAAATCCTAAACTGGCTTGTCCTATGACATTGGCACTATCTGGATCTTGTACTAGTGTTTGATTAGTTTTACTACGAGATACGCCTAACGAACTGTACAAACTTGCCGCATTTGGAGAATCAGTAACAGACTCGGTGGCCGCACTATTTGTATTTTCAGTATTGTCGTCACTTTGACTGCCGTCTGCACTACTCGCAGGATCTGACGGAAACAATATCAAATACTCGTCTGCCTTATCTACGATTCCCTGCTTCTCCATTTCTTTCATACGTTGATTAAGAACTTTCTGCAAACTATTTTCACCGGACTGCAAAATTTCCTGTACAGTAGAACCCACTGCCGAACTGTCGCTCTTGGTATTAGCAACATCGTCTGTTAACGCTAACTGGTTCCAAGGCATGGCACTACATCTGTACACACTGCCTTTTTCGCTTGCAGTCATTTGTAAGTCTACAAAACTAAATGGTATTTGTCTACTAGTGTTAGGAATGCTTTTTATTAATCCAGTTTCAGTATTTCCACGAAAATCAATAGTAAGTACAAAAGGGCATTCGCGCCAGTTGTCCCAACCGTTGTCTTGTGCGCCTTGTTGTAACGCCAACATGAACAATCCCATGCTATATGGCTCAATTACATCAAAACTAAAATTCATCACGTTAGTGTTATTACAGCCTTGCTCCCAACCAATAACACTATTCAGTTCAACATTATTAATGAAAAAATCAAATTTACCGTAAACTGTGTTTACCCTGTTGCTAGGATCAGCATTGGCATCTTTGCAAATCAATGGAATACGCTTGCCGGCTTTGTAAGTTTTGTCTGGATAATTTAAATCTTCTTCTGTAAGTATTCCTATCCCCAACACATACGTATAACTGGCATAGGCAAATAATGGATTTTTAAGAGGCAGCGATTGCCCGGCGGCTAGTCCTTTAAGAAAATTGCCAAGCCCGCTAAGAGCACCAGAGATACTGCTAAATGCTGAACTTAGTCCACCAATAGGCCCGGTTGATACAAACGTGTTTACAGCTTTACCAACACTGCTGATTGTTTGTGTGGCCGAATCTATCGCACCAGATAATCCATCTAAACTCATTTTATAGTCCTAGCACAATTTTTAAACTGCTACCTTTAGGTATATATATCTGCGCACCAGGAACAAAATCCAAAATAGGATCTTGTATAACATCTAAGTTTCGTTGCATAAAAACCCACCACAGATTTTGTTCTCCGTATAAGTCATAAGCTAATAAATCAGGACGATATGTGTACTGTGGTTCTATTGTGTAGAGGAAATCATCCACGTCTGCACTTACTGGTCTAATAGACAAAATGCCAAGATAGTTCTTTTTTATTTTCGTAGTAAACCAAGGACTAGTATTAGAATAGTTAGTTTTCATAGTTAGATATATCCAAAACTATTGTTGAGATATCCGCCAGTAACAAATCTATCAAGACTAAAATTACGAGCACTATTTCTGCTGTATATAGGTTGTAGTGTTATACTATATGTACTTTTAGTAGGTACATGGGCAACACCGCCACTTGCTGTGCCACCAATACCGAAAGAACCTAATAAACCTGCCACTTGGCCGACGCCGCCAGCAATGGCACTAACGCCGTTTAATATTCCGCCAATGCCTTGTGATCCACCTATTAAGCCAGCGCCCACACTAGCTAATCCTCCTAGACTATCTGCAACGCCTTGTATCTCACCGGCGGCGCTACCAACTACATTACATCCAATATAGTCGCAATCGTTAGGCATTGTTATGCTCATCTTAGTTACAACCACTGGTACATTTTTAAACACAAAATTTCCATAAGCATTAAAGAAGATAACTGGAGGAGGATTTCCGGCCTTAGAATCATTTCCAGCAAACATTTTGGTAAGACTTCTTAAATAATGCACCATGGCAATCCAGTAAAGTCCCTGTGTAGCATCTTCAACATACATAGGACCTTCAATTTGTATATGTCCAGGATCACTATTTTTAAATGCTTGAAATTGATAGTTTGTGTGTACAGTATCAATTGGTTGATAGCTTGCGCTACTTGCAATTGTAATTTTAGGAGTATATGGTAAAATTAAGCCGCCGGCATCTTTTAATGGTTTTAAAACAGGACTGCTTTTGAAACTAGTCCAGTTGGCCAAACTTAGTCTGGCACGCCAATCGTTAGCATTAGCATCACCGCCAAATGTAGCTACTGCGCTCAGTATATCGCCAACTGCTTCTCCGGCCGCTGGTAAATTAACTGCTCTTAAAGCTGCCGCAACATTTCCGCCACCATCGCTGGAATATGCGGTGCTGATAGCCGCAGACATGTTAGTTGCCGTTCTAATAGCACTAGTACCTGCTCCTAGCAAGTTGGCTGAGCCGCTTAGTGTGTCTAGTAATCCCATGGTCTTATTCCTATTTTGGTATAGTATTTAGTTGACTTTTTAATGTGCGTAGTTTATAATAACTTATAAGAGGACTCTTCAAGGATGACAGCAAAAGTAAATTACCTAAACAACAAGGATATGTTGTTAGAAATACATAGATCAAAAACTTCATATTGTAGTTTTACCGATCCAAAGTATCATCAATATGATATCATTTTACCCAGTGTAGATAAAATCAATATTAGAACCATCGCAGAAGCCAAAAGAAATCAAGCCAAACGTATAGGCGATTTGGAATATGCAACCCGCAAGAAAGCCGGGGAAAAAGTCAAACAAGCAGACTGCGAAGTTGATTATAAGAAGATCCAAAAGACAGATCTAGTTTTTAGGATCATGACATTCGATCATATTCCTTTGAACAACACCCGCAAGAAAAACCCTAAAAGTCTTGCTGACCATAGAGACAAAGTAAACTTTCCGCCGTTCCAACATTGGAAATTTAACGACGAAGATGAGTTAATTTGTGTAGGTAAGAGTCATTGGAAGGGCACATTGGACAAAGGACACTTTGACAAAGATGCGGGCCAAATTACTAACACCTTGGCGCGAATGATGTTAAAATTGTGTGAGAGGTATGCTACTCGCGGCAACGTTCGTGGCTACACATACAATGACGAAATGAAGGGTCAAGCTATTCTACAGTTAACACAAATTGGATTACAATTTGACGAAAGCAAATCGGACAATCCGTTTGCTTATTTTACTGCGGCTGTGACTAACAGTTTTGTTCGTGTTATTAACATTGAAAAGCGTAATCAAAATATCCGCGATGACATTTTAGAAATTAATGGTATGAATCCTAGCTACAGTAGAACTGGTGCTGGAGAACATGCGGCGGCTTTGAAACGCAATGAGGAAAATACTAGTGAGTAATTTGTTTAAAAAAGTAGCCTGTTTTACAGATATCCATTTCGGATTAAAATCCAACAGTAGTGTACACAATCAAGACTGCGAGGATTTTGTAGACTGGTACATTGCCAAAGCCAAGGAGGAAGGTTGTGACACAGGAATTTTTATGGGCGATTGGCATCACAATCGGAACAGTCTTAACATCACTACTATGGACTATAGCCTTAGGGCCCTGGAAAAGCTCGGTCAGGCGTTTGATCAATTTTACTTTTTCCCTGGTAATCACGATCTATATTACAAAGACAAGCGGGATATCCATTCAGTCGAGTTCGGTAAGTACATACCTGGAATTACTGTGGTGCATGAACCTACTACCATTGGCAATGTTACACTATGCCCTTGGCTCGTCGGCAACGAGTGGAAAAGTTTAAAAGGCTCTAAGAGCAAATATATCTTTGGACACTTTGAATTACCTTTGTTCTACATGAACGCAATGGTACAAATGCCAGATCATGGAGAACTACAAGCGGCAGACTTACGTGGCCCAGACTATGTATTCAGCGGACACTTTCACAAACGTCAGCAACAGGGCAACGTAGTCTACATCGGTAATGCGTTTCCGCACAACTATGCAGATACATGGGATGACGAGCGAGGAATGATGACGTTAGAGTGGGACGGAACTCCTACATATCATACTTGGGATAATCAGCCTACATTCCGTACACTGAAACTTAGCGAACTAATCGACGGTGCGGATACAATTATTAAAACTAAACAACATCTGCGTGTTACATTAGATATTGATATTACCTATGAAGAAGCTAGTTTTATCAAAGAGAAATTTATATCAGATTATGATATTCGTGAACTTACACTAATTGCAGAAAAGAAAGATATCGAGATTAACACCAACATTGATATTCAAGCATTTGAAAGTGTAGATCAAATTGTTAGCAGTCAAATTATTAACATTGAGAGTGATACTTACGACAAGAATACATTGTTGTCAATTTACAATAGCCTATGATCAAGATAAAAGAATTAACAGTTAAAAACTTTATGAGTGTGGGCAACCAAACTCAAGCAGTAAATTTTGCACAGCAAAACTTAACACTGGTCCTAGGCGAGAACTTGGATCAAGGCGGAGATGATAATGGTAGCAGAAATGGTACAGGTAAAACTACCATTATAAATGCACTCAGTTATGCTCTATTTGGCAATGCGTTAACTAACATCAAAAAAGATAATCTTATTAACAAGATTAATAACAAAGGAATGTTAGTTACTTTGGGCTTTGAAAAAGACGGGCTAGACTATAGAATTGAACGTGGACGTAAACCCAATGTACTAAAGTTCTTTGTTAACGACCAAGAGCAAGAAACTGCCGAAACAGATGACGCACAAGGAGATATGCGTGAAACCCAGAAGGACTTAGATGACTTACTGGGCATGAGTCACGATATGTTCAAGCACGTGGTTGCACTTAACACTTACACAGAACCGTTTTTATCAATGCGGGCTAACGACCAACGTGTGATCATTGAACAACTGCTAGGTATTACTATCCTGAGTGAAAAAGCAGAGAGCTTGAAAGAAATGATCAAGCTGACTAAAGACCAAGTTACGCAAGAAACTGCTAACATAGAAGCCGCACGTAAAAGCAATGAAAAGATACAGGTCAGTATTGACGGATTGCTGACTAGACAAAGTGCTTGGAATAATCAACATCATCAAGAAATAGAAAAAATTGCCCGTGCTATTGTTGAACTTGAAGGTGTTGATATTGAAGCTGAACTGGCCAAACATGCTGAGCTCAAAGCATATGAAGAAAAAGCGGCCGAGCTGAAAAGCCTAAATAAGGAGCGGGCCACGCTCGACAGCGCGACAGCGCAAGCGGAGCGAAGCGTAAAAAAGTACGCTAGCGAGCTTGCTAAACTGCAAGATAAAAAATGCCACGCTTGCGACCAAGAACTACATGATCATAAGCACGGGGAGATGACTGCCGAAGCTACCAAACACTTGGAAGAAGCACAAAAGTACTTTGACAAAGTCACTGCCGACACGGTTAAGATTACCAAAGAAATTACAGCTATCGGTGAAGTGGCAGCTCGTCCAGAAACTTATTATGATACTGTCGAGCAAGCACTTAAACATCAAAACAATCTGAAGAGTTTAGAAACACAGTTGACTATCAAGGACGGGGAAACAGATCCTTACCAAGAACAAATCGATGAGTTGACTGATACAGCCATGCAGGAAATCACATGGGATAAGGTCAATGAGCTTAACACACTTAAAGACCATCAAGAGTTTTTACTTAAACTATTGACCAGCAAGGATTCGTTTATTCGTAAAAAGATTATTGATCAAAACCTAGCATATTTGAACAACCGTCTAACTTATTATCTTGACAAAATGGGCTTGCCACATACCGTCATGTTTAAGAATGACCTTACTGTTGAAATTACACAACTAGGGCAAGACTTGGATTTTGACAATCTAAGTCGAGGTGAACGCAATAGACTTATCTTGGGCTTGTCATGGAGTTTCCGTGATGTGTGGGAAAGTTTGTACCAGCAGATCAACTTGCTATTTGTAGACGAACTTATTGACAACGGCTTAGATGCTGCCGGTGTAGAAGGCGCATTGGCAGTACTTAAGAAAATGTCTCGTGAACGTAAAAAGAACATTTTCCTAATATCGCACAAGGACGAACTAATCGGTCGTGTAAACAATGTGTTAAAAGTTATCAAGGAAAATGGCTTTACCAGCTATGCCAATGATTTAGAGATTAATGAGTAAACATGTCCAGCCGTCATCAGAACAAAATGAGGAATCTCATGAACGTCTCATGGCGGCTTTTAAAGAGTATTTTAAAGAAAATCAAAAGTGGCAAGCTCGCGGTACTAGACGAGCAGGAGAGAACATGCGCTACTGGCTAGCGCAGATTAGAATTATAGCCCGTGAACGTAGAGAACATGTACAGCAGTATCGTGTTTGGCTGGATCAGGACAAGGCACAACGCAAGGCAAACCAAAAGGCAGGTGGTCTCCAAGATGATTAATATACATATATTATGTCTTGGTACTACGAAAATCAACTTATAGAAGAATTGCCCGAAGAGTGTGTTGGGTTTGTTTATATTATAACAAACATGCTTACAGGGCGTATGTACATAGGCAAAAAACTAGCAAAATTTTCTAAAACTACTTATAAAACAGTAAAATTAAAAAACGGCACTAAGAAAAAAAAGAAAATCCGCAGTAAAATCGATA
>Ga0209188_1001393_pt1 | contig 19595 bp, 22 predicted proteins | sample C_130625_EF_Meta_FD_187307 | JGI IMG/M metagenome (GOLD analysis project Ga0209188, IMG submission 187307) | Freshwater microbial communities from Lake Croche, Canada to study carbon cycling - C_130625_EF_MetaG (SPAdes) (version 2) | ecosystem: Environmental > Aquatic > Freshwater > Lake... | reverse complement strand
TCGTACTTGTGATCTTTGAACCAGAACAGAATCATGTCTAGTTCGTCACCATTTAGAATTTGATTAATTGGCGTTTCTTCTCGCCATTCTTCAAATGCAGCGTATTCGTTTTCGTCCATTGTTTTTTCCTGTTTAATAAAGTGTGCCAGTTAGGTTCCCACAACCCATCCATTAAGAATGTTTAACTGGCACTTTCATCTGATAAAGAACGCATAAAGTCTGTAAATTTCTTTGCGCTCATAGCTTTAATTTCAGTAGTTTTTATCGCAGTGCCTATTCCTTTCCAGCGCCGATATCTGTCCCTGAAAGTTCTATATGAGACGTCATTAGCAAGTTGCCTTAAAAGACCTTCTCTAGCTATTTTAGGATCCATTTCGACTAGATCAAAATAAGGGTCAGACAGTTCTGAGAATAGCCAGCGCAGGTCTGCATCAACATGACATGGCTCTGAACATTTGCGGTTGATGCACTTGATGGCGTCATTGATGATGGCTGAAATAAATGATCTCTCTGGCGATTCATAATCCGGCGCGTCAAATGGTTTATATATTGTTTTTGATGTGTACATAATTTTATACAAAAATAATGTCAGGCTCTCACATTCTGCTCAAAAGGTTCAAGGAGAGAGGCAGCGCACTGTCCTGACTCTAGCGATGTTGCCGCTCTGCTAGCTCACGTTTAAATTTATCTATGTAGTTTGATCTCGATCTGGCTTTTTTTGCGTACAAGATCGCCGAGATGCAGGCTAAGTTGATTGATCTGCTGGTGATGGCGTTTGATCTGTATCATGATCAGCTTTAATTTTAATCTTTTGTAGAAGTTGTTCATAGGAGTCTCGAATAGCTTGCGTCCTGATTCCGGCGCTGACGTTCTTTTTTATCAATCTTGTATGAATAGCGCAGATTGTCAACCAGGTGGTATGCGCCAGTAGCTACAAGCGTTGGAAGGATAAAGCCAACTACAATGATGATTACGAATAACATCTCTCTCTCCAGTTAGTGCCAGTGCGAAGTGCCTTGGCTTGGATGTAATGATAGTCTTATTATTTAAGATGTCAACAGGTCAGATGAAAAAAATTATCCCCATTGATCTGCCATTGCTTTAGCTATGCCAAGATATGTTCTGCTGCGCTCCTTCCAACGATCTGCGCTAGGACCTAGCTTGTTTTGGCCGTTTTTTGTTTGATTTGCTCTCCGAGTCTTGTTGTCGCCAGGTAAAGGATTTGTCGCTATCAACGGCGATAAACCGCTTAACCATAAGCACGTTTTCTTGCTGGCATCTTCACCAAACCACCAAGGCTGAATGATTTGGTCTGGCTTTCTAATACGTGATGAGATGATCGACACTGGATTTTCTATGCAAATGCGCGGTATAGGTGCGTACATCAACTTTTTAACAAACTCCAGCGCGTCCTCAGTTAGTTGCGGATCTCTTAATCCTCTTGTAGTCCAGTGCATGCCGGATACAGCAAGATAAGTACACGGCGGGTGAGCAATCATCATTTCCCAATTGTCATTTATTAGTGATAAACAATCGCCAACAATATGATGATCAGAATTATCTTCTGATGGTAAAAGATCACAACTCCAAACATCATGACCAAGTGCGCGGAAAGCTTCTCTAACTCGGCCAGAATATTCACATGCCACTAGAATTTTCACTCAACTATCCTCGCGTTAAATTCATCTCTTAATGATTCAACGGTATCATCCGCAAGCGCGCAAGCAGAAGGATTAGCAACGATCTCTTTAGAGCTATACACGCGCTCGTCAGGCTCACCATTGCGGACATTCTGGCTATCAATGATGTAGACCGCTTCATTGGGATTGCTGGACTCTGCTCTTGTCCAGGGAACTAGATCAGGATGTAGGACATGCTGGTCACAGCCTTGATGCTGCCAAGCTACTGGGATAGAGGCGTTCTCATTCCTGGCACAAAGCCATTGTGAGTCTTCTGTTGGCGTTGAATGAGCGCAAGTGCGGCAGTTCACTTCTTCAGTCATTTTTGTTTTATGACAGAACGTATGCGCTGGGCACATCTTGCACTCGTACCAACCAGGATCTGCACTAATCGGCTCTGGCATGTATTCTGACAATGCAATCTTCTTGCCGCGCTCGATAGCTTTTGTGGCTATTGTGTAGTTGAAGTCAACTATTTCAGTATGGATATCGTCATTGTCCTTGCAGATAGAAAAATACAATGCTTTTTTGACCTTCAGTCCAAGCATGTAGCCCTGCATCTGAATGTAGTGGACTGGCTTTTCTTTCTCCAAGCCATGCTTAACCAGTGCCGTGAAGGATTTCTTTGAGTGCGTTTTTATCTCCAGCACTAGACTCTCGGACTCATGTCCTGGTACGCCAGCAGTCAATAATCCGTCAGCAGAGCCTGAGATATGTGAACCAAAGTCTACTGAAGTTTGCCTAGAATTGATCTCTATCCCAATAGATTTTAAGTCTTTAATGACCTGTTCTTCTTCTAGCTGACCGCGACGAAATAATCGTAGCAAGCGTCCAGAATGTTTTTGTACGACTGCCCATCGAAAATTGAGCCATAAGTGACGGTCACAAGAATGACCCAAAAGAGAAATTCCGAGATGAGGGCGAGGTAATTCCTGATTGTTCTCATGATGATGATCAATTATCGAGGCGATTGTGTTTGTTGTGTCTTTAATTTCCAAGGCCATACTCCAGTTTAGGTCGGCACTTCCTTGTGCCAATGGCTGAATTATTTCTTCTTCCAGGGCGGCGCGGCTGTATCTGAAGTCTTTGCAGCAGAGCCAGCGTTAGTCATAGCCTTGAATCCAACTACGCGATTCTGTGCGCCATAGCCTTCAGATTCCTGAATCTCTACCTTGATCTGACATTTGCCGCCAATAAGTTCGTCAGTGTCGGCAATCTTTGCTAGGCCGATTGCACGCATTAGATCAGCTAGTTGCATGCGCCCGATTTCCTCGGCTTTGCTAGAAGCATTGCGGATAGTGATCATGCCGTAAATGACTCGACCAGCATTGGTTGGCCCAAGAATGTCATATCTGACGTTGATGTACTGACCGCCAGACTTAGAGTCTTTTAGAAGCGCGTCCACAACACTCGCGGTGTACCAACCCACGGGAATAGGATCAAAACTTCCAGTGCTATTAGTAGGCAAAGAATCAAGAGTGAAAACTTCATTTAAATTAGCCATGATATGTTCCTATTAGTTAGTGGGATTGTTCTGCGATGTTAATGTCTAGTAATTCTTCTATCTCAATTTGCATCTGCTCAGTGACGCTTGCAAAAGTGTTCAAAGCCTGATCTGCATTAATCGTTGATCCGATTTCAGCAAAACACTCAACAAGCATATTAGCTAATGCTGATATGGCTACTACCATGTCAACGCCTTCTAGTAGATCTTCAAGTTTTTCAATGACTTCATCAAGCTGATCTTGATTTTCGACTCTGTCTAACATGCTCATGATTCACCTGTTATTTTGCGGATGATTGCGCCAAGTTCTGCATCTTCCCAGGGGGATAACTTTCCTGACCTGTCTTTGGCGGTCCAGAGTCCATCGCTGTCGCACATAAGGCCACGATGAGTAGCACCATCAGCATCGCGCTCAACACGCAGAGCCAGAACTTCGTCAAAGAAGTAAGGTAACATCTGACCGAGTTTATTTCCTGGCATGCTTGGGCTGTAGAGGATTCTTCCGTTTTCATCTGTTGCTTTCTCCGTTTTCGCACTCATATACACATGCTTTTTTGGTAGATCCCGAAAAGCGCGGATCAGGTCTGTCATCTGCTCTTGCAGTGCGCCATAGGCTTGTCTAGGGTCTTTGGTTAGCTTCTTCTCAGTGTTCAGGACAACTTCAGCGATTTCACTGATGCTGTCGATTGCTACTGATTGAAACTGATCAGCTTCTTTTGAGCTTGCAAGCCACTCATAAGCTTCATTTAGCTCCGTCATGTTAGTGACATTCAAGTACGGGATTTCTAGGTCAGCAAGCGCAAGCAAGCCTCCCTCTGCTGAAATCACGACTGGGTTAGGAAGTGTGCCGATAAGGGTGGTCTTACCAACGCCGGATTGACCATGCACAAGGATTTTGACGCTATCGGAAGCGTAACCCTTGGTGGTCATTAGTTGAATTGCCATTTCATACTCCTTTGTTATAGAGCCGTTCTTGCTGGCTCAGTTGTAATGTTGACAGCATCAACACAACATGTCAACATCTGTCGTCAACTTTTTTTAGAGGAAGCCATGAAGACCAAAGACGCGATTGATTATTTTGGCGGGATCAAGGAGTTAGCTAACTTTCTTGGAATCTGGCCGCACAACATAAGCCGCTGGGGTGAGTTCGTTCCAGAGGCTAGGGCATATGAGCTTGAAGTAAAAACAGAAGGAAAGCTAAAGGCAGAATCGGAGTAGATAGTGATTTCAAACTCAGATTTTTTATCCGTATTAAATGAGTTAAAACCTAACGGAACTTGTTTATGGACAAACGCTTTTGTCGGAGATCCAGCGCAATCATCAGGCGAAAGTTGGTCAGGGAACAGATACATACATGGTAAATCTGATGTAGATTCTTTGGTAAACCGTAACACTTATTTTTCGGTTGCGGCGCTAAATTTATCTGGATCAGTCAGGCGCATAAATGACAACTTTAGTCGATTGCTTGTCCTGGTTGCGGACGACATAGACACTTCAACCTTAAATGGTGAAGCCAGTTATATCCTTGAAACAAGCTCTGGCAAGTTTCAGACTGGCGTTTTTATTGATCCTGATGATTCTGATGCGGCTAACTTCAGCCTAGTAAGCTCCATCTTATCCGCGATGAGCATTAGCGGATTAGTGTCTGCTGACATTAGCGGCAACAATGCGGTTAGATATTGTCGTTTGCCGGTTGGAACAAACCAAAAAAGCCACCAATTAGAACCATTTCAGCACGTTCTACACACTTGGAAGCCAGAAGTACAGCTTACTTTAAGCGATGCTTGCATGGTATTTGGTATTGATATAGACAATATAACAATAACTAAAACTGGCGAATCTTATACTGGATTTCAGGATGAAAAATTAAGTATTGCAATAACAAACATACTTAATGGCGCTGGATTGCATGACGGAATAAATACTATTGCTTCTAGTTTAATAGCTTCAGGAACTAATGGCGGTTCTGTTACTAATTTATTAAGAGCTATTGCTGATCATTCGTCAAGAAAAATATCAAAATATGATGAATGGAAAGCTAGATATGATGATATTCCAAGATCTGTTAGCACGGCAGAAAGTAAGTATAAAAAGGCTCCAGAACAGCCATTGTATGAAGAACCGAGATCAGATTCATATATTTACGATCTTGATCGTTTAAAGCCAGTTGAGTTTGTGATTGATGGTTTTATCAGCAACAAAATAACCGTGATTGCTGGTCCTCCAGGGGTCGGCAAGACTAGCTTGTTAGTGCCACTTGCTTGCCATGCTGCACATTTATGTTTGCCATGTTCTGAGTTAAAGCCAACTTTGAGGCGGCGAGTGGTTTACATCACAGAAGATGCAGAACAGGTTGAACGCATCCTGTATGGCTTATGCAAGCATGAAAATATTGAGATTCCAGAAGAAGGCTTTAGCTATTGGTTTACTATAGTCAATGCCAAGCGCCAGAGCGGACAGGAAATAGCGGAAATGCTGGCTAACATCAAAACAGAATATACTATAACTTCCGGTCCAGAACTGATGGGTTATGTAGTTGCACCGCTCGTTGTTCTTGACACAAGCAATGCAACCATTGATTTAGACGACGAAAACAGCAACTCAGAAGCAGGCAAGGTTATAGCGCACATAAAAAGCGTCATGGGAAAGATGTCGGTGTGGCTAGTGGCTCACACTAGTAAAGTTGCTAGTAAAACAGACATAGATCAGATGTCAGCGCGTGGTGCTGGTGCGTTTGAAGGAGATGCGAATGCTGTAGCTTATCTATTAAACCTGGAAGGCAATAGGTTCCTGGTCCTTGGAAAGCGCCGTTTTGAGCCAGAGTTTACTGATCTAGGGTTCCAATCTCATACGGACAAGGAGACGGTTACAACAGCCTGGGGAAAGGAACAAACGGTGATCTATCGTTATGGCATACCGTTTAAGTCTTCTTATGAAGAAAGAGAAAATATTGTAAGCGCAAAAGCCGAGGCCACAAAGTATCAATGTCGGCAGAAGATCTTGGAGTTGTTGGCTAATCATATTACGTTAAACATGTCTGAGATCAAGCGCCAGATCAAGATGAAAGAGGATCTTGTCGGTCGAGAAGTACATCAACTCGTTGCTGATGGTATTCTTAGTGAGTCTAAAGGAGATCGTGGAGCAAAGCTCTTCACCATCAAAAATCCTAGGCCATATCGAAAGGACTAGCTGTTCCCAAAGTCGGGAATAGGTGCTCTAAAAATTGGCTTACAATTATGGAAAATATGATTTTCAGTCCAGCCAACAAAATGCTCAAAACGACCTGTTCCCGTCTAAGGAATGGGAATAGGGAACAGCATAGCAGTGCTAAGGACACTGCTTATGCTTGCACCCGTTCGCTTGCTATTCCGGAACAAGTGGGAATAACTGGGAATAACTGGAACAACTAGTGAAATCCATCACGTTAGAACTTCCGTACCCAGTCTCTATGAACGCAATCTGGCGGGTCTACAAGAACAAGCAAGTTCTTAGCAAGGAAGCGATCCGATATCGAAATGAAGTGAAGTACGTTGCCAGCCGACACAAGATTACTTTGACTAGTGAGCAAGTCAGCGTCATAATAGAACTGAGGCCAAAGGAAACGATGTCTGGCCGTGAATCCAAGGTCTGCATTGATCTAGACAACTGCATTAAGGCAACTCTAGATGCGCTCCAGGGCATTGTATTCGCGAATGACAAACAGGTGCGCCGAATCTATGCCTACTATGGCGAACCAGTAATAAATGGCGGTTTGATAATAACTATTGAGAAGTATGAATAGCGACAAATATTTATCGGAATTTATGCCAACCTGGAAACGTATCACTAAAGATAATAAGCCATCAGAAGGCGTAAAGATGTTATTAAGAACTGCATATGGTTCTGCGGTGATCGGCCAGTATTATCCTGCTGGTGAATTCACTCACTATTGCGGACTTCCAAAATTAAGCGATGAAGAAAAAGAATGGCTGAAGACAACAGCGCAATAAACATATGTTGACTCAAGAACAAGTAAAAGAATTGTTTGATTACGATCCAGGCACAGGCAATCTTGTATGGCGTGTTGATTGCGGTACTAATAAGGTTGCAGGAAAGATTGCTGGATCTTTAAGTAATAACGGTTATTTCAGAATAAGAATTGATGGCAAAGCGTATCTTGCGCATAGGATCATTTGGCTTTACGTTTACGGCGCATGGCCCGTCAACGATATTGACCATGTGAATGGCCTTAGGCACGATAACCGCATATGCAATCTGCGAGAAGCGACCAAAGCTCAAAATTCACAAAATCAGCGCAAACCACAGTCAAGCAATACATCTGGTTACCTTGGTGTAACGGCGTGTAGAGGAAAATGGAAAGCGCAGATCCATTTGTCAGGTAAGAGTCGGTATATTGGCTATTACAACACCCCAGAAGCAGCGCACGCGGCATATCTAGCCAAAAAGCGCGAGATCCACCCATTTGCAACATTGTGAAATGCCAAAAACAAGAGAAGATCTAGTGGGTAGAATATTCGGCTACTGGACTATTCTAGAAAACGCAGAAGATCGGATCTTTGGCAGTCAACGTAAACAGGTCGTTGTCGCCAAGTGTCGCTGCGGAAAAATCAAGTCCGTTCTTGCTCACAACATCGTTAGCACTAAGTCACAATCATGTGGATGTAAACAAAAACAGATTGCTAGTGTTTGGATGAGAAACAACTGGAAAAAGAAGAGGAGTTTATAATGCCATCTTTTCAAGAATTAGAACTAAACGTCCTACGCTGGGCAGAAGCTAGACAGATCATTCCAAACTCTAGCAGTCAGGTCCAGGCGCTAAAGTTAGTGTCCGAAGTCGGCGAGCTTTGCGATGCACTGATCAAGAAGGACCGCGATGGGGTGATAGACGGTCTAGGAGACGCGCTAGTCGTTTTAATTATCTTAGCTGACATGGAACGCCTAGATTTACTTTCGTGCCTAGAATCGGCTTACGATGAGATTAAGGACAGGCGAGGCACTCTCCAGGCCAATGGTGTGTTTGTAAAAGAGACATTAACCATGGAGGCTGAAGTAAGAGTTAGCATTGACGACGCAACGCCAGAACAATGGGACCAAATACGATGACTAAATCAGAATACTTGATCTGGGCTGCTGGACAAAGAGGCGATGGTGCTAGAGACATCGACGAACATCAAGCCGGTGGCGATCATTACAAGCGCATGGCAGTTCAACCCTGGGATGTCATGGAATTACTCTTGACAGCAGAAGAATTCTCAGGCTATCTCAAAGGCTGTATAATCAAACATATCATGCGAAACAACTCTAAACCTGGCGAGTCTTACGATCTAGAGAAAGCCAAGCATTACATGGCTAAGTTAAATGATTTTGAAAAAAGAGTGTTCTAATTGTGAGTATTTTGAGCCAAATCGAACCTGTTTCGGCCATGGCTATTGCGTTGTTAATAGTCTATTGGATGTCGGACCAGAACCCAAGACATTGACAGATACTTGTGAACTTTGGTTAGAAAGATCTGAGGATGAATGATGTCAAGACGATGACAGACACTAAAATAGAACAAGATACTAAGAAACGTAAACCACCTCGCGCTGGAATGGGCAGACCTCCTGGCGCTTTAAATAAACAAACCAAAGAAATAAAAGAGATGCTGATGCAGTCATTGAATGACGCTGGCGGCGCTGATTACTTCAGACAACTTGCTGAGACAAACTCATCAGCTTATGCCTCATTACTTGGCAAGATCATTCCTGCTGAAGTAAAGAATCAAATAACTGGCGCTGACGGTGGACCAGTTCAACATTCAATCAAGGTGAAGTTTGACTGAAACCACAGCCAGCTTTCCAAAAAAGCTAAATGGTATATTCCAGCCATATCGTTATAAAGTAGCTTATGGCGGTCGAGGTTCTGGCAAGTCCTGGGCTTTCGCTAGAGCCTTACTAATTCAAGCCGCACAAACTCCTCTGCGTGTCTTATGCGCTCGTGAAGTGCAGAAGTCCATTAAACAGTCAGTTCATACGCTATTAGTTGATCAGATCCAGGCTTTAAATCTAGGTCAGTTCTACAATGTCACAGAAACACAGATCTCCGGCATTAACGGTTCTACGTTTAGCTTTGCTGGTCTTGCCAACCACACAGTTGAATCAATTAAATCATTTGAAGGCTGCGATAGGTGCTGGATTGAAGAAGCGCAAACAGTATCCAAAAAGTCTTGGGATATTCTTATTCCTACTATTCGCGCTCCTAACTCTGAGATATGGGTATCACTCAATCCAGATCTCGACACAGACGAAACCTATCAGCGATTTGTACTTAATACCCCACCTGACTCGCTCATTGTCAAAATAAACTACGCTGACAATCCCTGGTTTCCAGATGTATTAGAAAAAGAACGCCAGCATTGCCTCAATGTCGATATCAAAGGATATTCCAACATATGGGAGGGTGTGCCAAAGACTGTTGTAGATGGGGCCATCTTCGCTGAAGAGTTCCAGGCAATGATCGACGACCACAGAATTACCCACGTTAAGCACGACCCGTTCCTCAAAGCACATGCGATCTTTGACCTCGGTTGGAATGATGCGATGACCATCATTGTTGCACAGAGATCAGGATCAGAGTGCAGGATTATTCATTACATTGAAGAGTCATTCCAGACTCTAGACTGGTACAGCTCAGAGCTAAAGAAGCTACCATTCAACTGGGGCAAGATCTGGCTACCACATGATGGTGTCGCAAAGGACTACAAGACTGGCAAAAGTGCGGCTGAGATCATGACCGCGCAAGGCTGGGATGTAGAGATCATTCCGGTTGGCGATGTTGAGCACGGCATCAAGTTATCGCGCATGTTATTACCGCATGTCTGGATGGATCAGACCAACACTAAACGCTTACAAGAATGTCTCAAGCGCTATCGGCGCTCAATCAACTCAACAACGCAGCAACCTGGCGGGCCATTGCATGATGAATACTCTCATGGGGCTGATGCTTTCCGTTATCTTTCAACGTGTATTGACATGCTGAAGAATGATAATATTAAAAGGCGCAAAGAGCGTGACACTGGTGTTGCTGGTAGCTGGATGAATTAACCATTGGTATTACTATGAACCTAGACGATGATTCAATCTTTAATTCCATTGGTATCAACGAACCAGCGGAAGAGCCTGATGAGAAGTTGCTGAATGAGATCCGTAAGCGATTCTCTAGCGCAGTAGAGTTTGAGGCTCAGAACAGACAAGAGCGGTTAGATGACATTCGCTTTGCTCGTCTTGGCGATCAATGGCCTGAAGCAGCAAAGTATGACCGCAATCGTCCAGGGAAAGAACGGCCAATGCTGGTAGTCAATCGGCTATTGCAGTTCAGAGATCGAGTCGTCAATGAGATCAGACAGAACACGCCAAGCGTTCGCATACGTCCAGTAAATGATGGCGCTGATCAAGAGACAGCAGAAGTCTTAATGGGTCTAGTGCGTCATATCCAAGATAATTCAAATGCCTCTATAGCTTATGACACGGCGGTCGAATGGCAAGTAGACACTGGCCTTGGTTATATTCGCGTTCGCAATGACTGGTCCTCCGACACATCATTTGATCAAGAGATCTTCATTGACCGCATTCCTGATCCGTTCAAGGTTTACTATGACAACCATAGCAAGAGTCCAGATGGATCTGATGCTGAATGGTGTGTTATCGCTGAAGAGATTGCAAAGGATGACTTTAAGCGCCAGTATCCTGATGTAGATCCTACGCAGTTTGATGATGCTGGCAATGGAGACATGCAGGGCTGGTACTCCAAGGATTCAGTGCGCGTAGCTGAGTATTATTATATTGAGCATGAAGAACAGGAAATTAATGATCCTGAGACTGGTCGCAGTAGAACGGCAGACGTTAAACGTTGTATGTGGTGTAAAGTCACTGGCTCTGTAGTGCTAGAGCGTTCAGAACTGCCAACGAAGTACATTCCAGTTGTGCCAGTAATCGGACATGAAGTCTGGCTACAAGGAAAGCGTTATCTATCTGGTCTTGTTCGCAACGCTAAAGACGCACAAAGACTATACAACTATTACTTGTCAGCTAATGCTGAGAATGTTGCGCTTGCTCCAAAGGCTCCGTTCATTGGTGTTGCTGGTCAGTTTGAGACAGATCCTAACTGGGCAAGAGCTAACCAGGAATCATTGTCCTATCTCGAATATGATCCAGTCTCTATCGCTGGTACGCCAGTTGGTCCTCCACAGAGATCTCAACCGCCACAGGCAAGCTCTGCGATTATGCAAGCTATCCAGTTGGCTGAAAACGATATTATGCAATCAATGGGCATTTATCAGCCATCTCTTGGCGGTGAATCCAATGAGACTTCTGGTCGTGCGCTCATGCTGCGTCAGAAGCAATCAGAAGCCGGAAACTTCCATTACCAGGACAATCTGAATAGATCTATCCGTCAGATCGGTAGGATCATTGTTGACATGATCCCAAAAGTCTATGACCAGCCAAGAGTAGCAAGAATCCTTGGTGAAGATGGCTCGCCAAAGAGCGTGAACTTAGATCCTAATCTGCCACAGCCATCAATGTACACAGATAATCCAGGGATAGATTCTATCTATAACCCAACTATCGGTGAATACGATGTCGTCTGTGACTCTGGGCCAAGCTATGCAACGAAGCGCGATGAAGCAGCTAACATGATGCTGGCGTTAACCCAAGCTAATCCTGCGCTATTCCAGACCATTGGCGATCTGATGATGAAGAACATGGACTGGCCTGGAGCAGAAGAGATCTCCAAGCGTCTGCAAGCTCTATTGCCGCCACAATTACAGCCAACCGCTGATGGCACAAAGGTAGATCCACAGGTTATTCAAGCACAACAGATGATGGAGCAGATGGCTAATCAGATGGAGCATCTCAGCCAAGAGCTTCAAGCCGCACAGGGCGACAAGATGCTAGAGATTCAACGTGCAGAGCGTGAATGGTTTGACTCACAGACCAAGCGTATTGACGTAGAAGGCAAGCTGATGATGACGGACGCGCAATTACAAGCTGCCGTACAACAGAACTTAATGATGATTATGGGCATGGGCGCTGAAGAACTGCCAGAAGAGAACATGGAGTTCGAGCAGATGGAGGAATCTGTAGCTGCTGGTGTACATCAAGGACAAATGGCTCCAATGGCACAGCCTCAACCATCACAGCAACAAGGACAAAGACGCGCTGGACGTTCAAGAAATCCAGCAGGGAGTATGACTAGAAAGCCGAATATCGGCGCATTAACCGGCGAAGAAAAGCCAGGAGAAGAAAGTAATGAGTGATGAACAAGTAGTACCAGAGATTGCTAATGAACCAGAAGCTATCTTGGAAACAACGGAAGCGCTTGATCCGACTCTGCTGGACAGCGAGGAACCTGAAGCGCAAGAAACTGCACAGGATTCTGAAGAAACTATTGACAAGAAAGATCCATGGTACAAAAAGCGTATTGACGAACTCACCAGGGATAAGCATGAAGCTCGTCGGCAATCGGAAAGACTTGAAAAGCTGCTTGAACAACAGGAGCAGATGCTTAAACAGTTTGCTCCGAAGAATGAATCTCAAGCGTCAAAGTTAGCAGCACCAGACCCTAATGACTTTGCTGGAGGACAATATGACCCACGGTATATGGACGCAATGCTTCAATATACTAGAGTGTCTGCTGTTGAAGAAGCCAAAGCAGCAGTTGCGGCAGAATATGAACAACGTGCGGCAACGCAAAGCGCTATGGCTGCACAGGCGAAGCTAGAAATAGCAGAAACAGCGGCAAGAGCCAAGTTTGCTGATTACGATACTGTCATCGAAGGCATCATATCAGATCCAAGATTAGCGCAGAATCCTACTATCCGACAAGCTCTACTGGGCTTAGATAATGGTCCAGAGATTGCCTATATGCTTGGCCGCAATCTAGATGTCGCGTATGAAATTGCTGGGCTTGACAATCCTATCGCTGCTGGCATGAAGTTAGCGGAAATCATTAACCGCGCTCCAAGGGCTAAGTCTAACGCTCCAACTCCGATCAAGCCACTCAATGGTGCTGCTGGAGGAGTTCCAAGGAACGTTAAGAACTATGCTGAGATGACAACTGTTGAATATATCGCCGCTAGAAACGCTGAAGATCTAGCTAAAAAACAAGCAATGATGAGGCGATAATATGATATAGGTATTTGGTGCTAGAGATAGCACTTTTCATACTCCTCTCTTGCCAGAACTTAAAACACTCTGGCTTTTTTTATGCTTGACATTTATTTATTTGTGATACAATTGACCTTACCAGTAACGTAGCATGGCCCTGTGCGTTATTGCGGCAAATCAGATTATTCGAGGGATCGGCTCCTATCTGAGAAACTGAATGGGCATAAAACCTTTTCCTTTCTCTATTTGGAGTAAATGCTATGAGCAATCAATTGCTTACTATTAGCATGATCACCAACGAAGCTCTTCGTATTCTTACGAACCAGTTGGTTTTCACGCGTGCAGTATCTCGTCAGTATGACGATAAGTTTGCTATCGAAGGCGCAAAGATCGGTACTACGATCAATCTGCGTAAACCACCAAGATATGTTGGCCGTACTGGTCCAGCACTTCAGATTGAATCTGCTGTTGAAACGTATGTTCCTCTGACCCTGGGAACCCAGTTCGGTGTGGACATGGCGTTTACCACGCAGGATCTTTCAATGAACATCAGTGATTTCTCTGATCGTTTCATTAAACCTGCTGTTGCAGCAGTTGCTAACAAGATCGACTATGATGGTCTTCAGCAGTTCTACAACATTTACAACCTTGTTGGCACTCCAGGTCAGCTTACTGGCACTCCTACTCAGGCACAGTCTACGGCTGCAATCCTTGGTGCTCGTGCTCGTCTTAACCAGGAAGCCGCTCCAGTTGATGAAGAGCGTCACTTCGTTGTTGATCCTACGGTCGAAGTAGGTATCGTCTCTGGTCTGACCAATCTGTTTAACCCATCTGGAACCATCTCTAGCATCTTCAAGAAAGGCGCTCTTGGTGACTCTACCCTGGGCTTTAACTTTGCAATGGATCAGAACGTAGGCAACTTCACTTCTGGTACGTTTGTAGTTGGCACTGACACGATGGCCGTAGCAGCACAGGCTGGCGGTTCAGTTCAGACCAATGCACAGACCACGTTCGCACTGTCTGCAACTGTCAGCAATGGCAAGACCCTGACTGCTGGTACTGTATTCACCATTCCTGGTGTATATGCAGTTAACCCACAGAATCGTCAGTCTACTGGCTCACTGCGTAACTTTGTTATCACCAGCGCTGTAACTGGAACGGGTTCTTCACAGAGCATTTCTGTGTTCCCTAACCCAGTGTTCTCTGGTCAGTTCCAGAACGTAACCAGCACTACCGGCTCTATTCCAAGCGGTAATGCTAGTGTTATCTCTGGCTCTAACGGCGCAAGCTATCCTAACGCTATTGCATTCCATCGTGATGCTTTCGCGTTCGGTACTGCTGATCTTCTCCTTCCACAAGGTGTAGATATGGCCGGTCGTGCATCTGCTGATGGCGTTTCTATTCGTCTGGTTCGCCAGTACGATATTAACTCTGACCAGTTGCCTTGTCGTTTGGACGTTCTGTATGGCTGGTCAACGGTTTATCCAGAACTTGCCGTTCGCGTCACTGGTTAATAGGAGATTATTATGTCTAATCCAGGTCCAAATATTGTTCAACCTAGCATTCAGCGCGGGTCTGCCATTGTCTCTCTTGCGGTTACTCCTGCAAGTGTTGGCGCGGCAACCTCTGCTGAACAGACCTTTACGCTTTCTGGCGTAGCGGTCGGCGATTGGGTTGGTGTTTCAACCACTGCGTCTACTGGCAATGCAACTGCAATCGCTAGTGCTCGCGTATCTGCTGCGAATACCATTGCAATTCGATATGTTAATCCTACTGCTGGCTCTCTCACTCCAGCTGCGGACACTTATCTTGTCAATGTTGTACGTTCTTACCCTGTCTACACTGACTTTGGCGTAACGAACTTTAACAACTACGGCATTGTTGCAGGGTCTAACCCGTAAGCAAAACTGAAATAAGGGGGTTTCGGCCCCCTTTTTTCTTATCTTTTGGAGTAAACAATGGACTTTCCATGCTCGGTTCATAAAGAAACCTACGATAATTGTAGAATTGCTCTTGATGAAGCCGATTTAAAGGTTTTACATGCGGATGGTTGGCTAACCAGCGCAGAATGGTACGTGAATGTACTAGGGATTGAAGGTAAAATCATCGAGGAAGCGCCGAAAAGAGGCCGCAGACCTAAGATTGAAGAGTAATTAACGAAACTCAGGAAAAAACATGGCAAATATTAAGATCACGGCTTTACCGGCTAACACATCAGTAACGCCAGGGTCTGATGTTCTGCCATTAGTCTCTGCTGGTGTAACCACTAAGGCTACGCCAAGTCAAATTGTTAATGCAACACTGTTAGCGCCTGGGCCAATTGGTTCAACAACCCCAGGATCAGCTAATTTCACTACTTTAAATGTAGCAAACACTATATCTGGCGCTGGATTCAGTAATTATCTAGCTTCTCCACCGCCAATCGGCTCTAGTTCGGCTAATTCTGGGCGTTTCACTACGCTAACGGTTAATGGTTCAACTACGTTAAATGTTGGTTTAAATGGCCTACTTCTATCAACATCTGGCGTAGTTTCTGCTGCTACTGCTGGCGTCAATTACGCTCCAGCAACGTCAGGCACAAGCATTCTCTCTGGCAATGGTTCTGGTGGTTTTTCTGGAGTCACTATCGGTTCTGGTCTTACGTTCTCATCTGGCACTCTATCAGCAACGGGTGGTGGCGGTGGATCTGGTACGGTCACTAGCGTTGGTCTGTCTCTTCCAAACATATTTAATGTCACAAATTCTCCAGTAACAACAACTGGAACTTTAACTGGAGCGCTTGCAACTCAGACTGCTAACTATGTTTTTGCTGGTCCTACTACGGGATCTGCTGCTGTTCCTACGTTTAGATCATTAGTTTCTAGTGATATTCCTGCGCTCAGTTATGCTCCTGCAACTACTGGATCATCTATTCTTTATGCCAATGGATCTGGCGGTTTTAGCAGTGTAACCGTAGGCACTGGATTGTCATTCTCTGCTGGAACTTTAGCGTCAACCTCTAGCGGTGGATCTGTAACAACCGTTTCTGTAGTCAGTGCTAATGGTCTTGCTGGTACGGTAGCAAACGCTTCAAGCACTCCAGCAATTACGCTATCTACGACTATCACTGGATTGCTAAAAGGCAATGGCACGGCAATTAGTGCTGCAACCGCGGGGACTGACTATGCGGCAGCAACATCCGGCAGTTCTATCCTATACGGTAACGGATCTGGTGGATTCAGCAACGTAACTATTGGCTCAAATCTTACATTTGCTTCTGGCACATTAAGCGCAACTGGCGGCGGTGGAATGACCTATCCTGGTGCTGGTATTCCAAACAGCACAGGATCAGCCTGGGGTACATCCTATGGAACGTCTGGTGCAACTTCTGTTGTCTTGCGCGATGCTAATGTAAACATCAGTACAAATAACATTTTTGTCGGATACACTGTACTTGCTTCTAGTGGAACAACGACAACTTTAACGGCTGCATCTGTCTTTGACTGGTCTGTAACAGGATCTAGCGGTCAAACATTCCAATTACCAAATGCAACTACGCTTCCTGTTGGCGCGGTTTATACGTTTAACAACAATCAAAGCAGCGGAGTTATAACGCTTAATAACAACTCTGGAAGTTCACTTATTTCTGGTGGTGTTGGATCTGGTGGCTATGTTGAACTAATTCTTCAAGACAACAGTAGTGCAGCAGGAACCTGGGATTATCATTTTCAAATTCCGGCCAATGTAAGCTGGACTACAAATACGTTAAACTATCCAGGCTCTTTTACGGGTGGAACTTGGAACGGATCAACTGTTGCTGTTAATCGCGGTGGTACTGGCGCAACCACGCTAACTGGAATAGTAAAAGGCAACGGAACTAGCGCGTTTACTGCTGCTACGTCTGGAACTGATTATTCTGCTGGTACGTCTGCTCTTACAACTGGTCTTTTAAAGTCAACAACAACAACTGGCGCATTATCAATTGCGGTTGCCGGGACTGACTATGCGGCGGCTACAACGGGGACTAATGCTCAGCTACTAGCTAATAACGGGTCGGGCGGGTTCTCAAATGTAACGGTTGGTTCTGGTCTGAATCTAACTACGGGTACTTTAACTGCCACTGCGGCGGCTCAGGTTTACCCCGGTGCAGGTATTGCAAACTCTACGGGTACTGCATGGGGGACTAGCTACACAACAACTGGTTCTGGCACTGTCTTAGCGCTTGCGACTAGTCCAACTCTTGTAACTCCTATCCTTGGAACCCCACAGAGCGGAACACTAACTTCTTGTACTGGCTTGCCGATTAGCACTGGCATATCTGGTCTTGGAACGAATGTAGCAACATTTCTAGCAACGCCATCATCAGCTAATTTAGCTTCTGCTCTTACGGACGAAACAGGATCAGGTTCTGCTGTTTTTGCTACCTCTCCTACGCTTGTAACGCCTACGCTTGGTATTGCATCAGCTACTACGATTAATAAAGTCACTCTGACTGCTCCTGCTACGGGCTCAACACTAACGATTGCGGACGGAAAGACATTAACTGCTAGTAACACGCTTACTTTTACTGGTACGGATGCAAGTTCTGTTGCATTTGGTACGGGCGGTACTGTTTTTTACACAAGCGGCTTAGGAACTAACGTAGCTACTTTCTTAGCAACGCCATCGAGTGCAAATCTTGCGAGTGCTTTGACGGATGAGACTGGTTCTGGGTCAGCAGTTTTTGCGACAAGTCCTACTTTAGTAACACCAACTTTAGGTGTAGCTTCAGTCACTACGGTTAACAAGGTTACTTTAACTGCGCCAGCCACAGGATCAACCTTAACTATTGCTGATGGCAAGACTTTAACTTCTAGTAACAGCATTACTTTAGCTGGTACAGATTCAACAACAATGACGTTCCCTTCAGCGTCTGCAAGTGTTGGATATTTAAACATTCCGCAAAACGCACAAACAACTGCATACACTTTAGTATTGGCAGATTCCGGAAAGCATATTTATATGGCTGCTGCTCAGGCGGCTACGACGATGACAATCCCGGCTAATGGCTCAGTTGCGTTCCCGATTGGCACTGCGGTTACGTTCGTAAATATGTCTGCAAATGCAATGACGATTGCCATTACCACAGATACAATGTACTTAGGCGGGACTGGAACGACTGGTAGTAGAACATTGGCGCAATATGGCACAGCGACGGCACTTAAAATGACATCAACAACGTGGATCATTTCTGGATCGGGGTTGACCTAATGTCTGGGATACTTCAAATGTTTTTGGTGAAAGGCGCTATAGCGCCATATACACTTAACTATCTTGTTGTCGCTGGTGGTGGGGGGGCGTCAGGCGGTGCTAATGGCGGAGGTGCGGGGGGTGCTGGCGGGTTATTAACTGGTACTTCAGCAACACTAACGATAGGAACAACGTATACAGTCACCGTTGGTTCTGGTGGTGCTGGAACAGCGTTTTCATCACCAAACAATGGTACAAATTCGTCTGTTGTGACGATAATTTCTTCTGGGGGCGGCGCTGGCGGGTTCGCAGGTAATGGTAGTTCAGGCGGATCAGGCGGCGGTGCTGCTGCTTCTTCTAATCAGTATTATGGTGGCTCAGGAATATCCGGCCAAGGTTACGCTGGAGGAAATTGTAATATTACTTCGCCGTATCCGGGGGCTGGTGGGGGGGGATCATCCGCAGTTGGTGGTTCGGGGACAGGTACTGTTTCTGGAAGCGGCGGTGCTGGCACAAGTTCTTCAATTACGGGGACCGCTGTAGCCTATGCGGGTGGTGGCGGAGGTGGTGGTACTTTGCAAGGAGCATCTGCGGGGTCTGGCGGATCTGGTGGCGGCGGAGCAGGCGGTGGAGCTTCTGCGAGCGGTACAGCAGGCACAGCAAATACTGGCGGTGGCGGTGGCGGCGGCGGAAACATTAGTAATTTGCTATCTGGGGGCAATGGCGGCTCAGGCGTAGTCATTCTTTCAATCCCAGCAGCTAGTTATTCAGGAACCACGACCGGATCACCGACCGTTACGACTTCTGGATCTAACACCATCCTCACATTCACTGGCTCTGGCAGCTATACGGCATAGGAAATAATTAACTATGGCTAATTTTGCACAACTCAACGAAGAAAGCATCGTAATCCAAGTGATTGTCGTTAATAACGCGACAATTGATAACCTTCCTTTTCCTGAATCCGAGCCTGTAGGTATCGCTTTTTGCCAGTCGCTTTATGGCCCCGACACAATCTGGGCGCAGACTTCTTACAATGCGTCTTTCAGGTACAACTAC
>Ga0209188_1001392_pt1 | contig 19602 bp, 12 predicted proteins | sample C_130625_EF_Meta_FD_187307 | JGI IMG/M metagenome (GOLD analysis project Ga0209188, IMG submission 187307) | Freshwater microbial communities from Lake Croche, Canada to study carbon cycling - C_130625_EF_MetaG (SPAdes) (version 2) | ecosystem: Environmental > Aquatic > Freshwater > Lake... | reverse complement strand
GAAGAATGCGGAATAAGTTACTGGCAGGATTTTTATTGGGATTTTATTTCGTTGTTAGCATGCCAACGGCGAAAGCCGCTGATCTTCCTGTACTGACTTGGGAGAGAGGCAAAGAACACAACATTGTGCTTGGCGGCAGTAACGTTCAAAGTTGGCAGATGGTTCTGCACTCCACAAATAAAACAGATTTAGTCTTTAACAAAAGTAAGCCTAATAAACGAGGTTTTATAGTTTTCTCTTTAAATGTGCCAGCAGATTATGACTTAGGCACATATACAGTCCAAACAAAGCAAACTACAACCGCGCCCAGCGTGGTAGCTGGAATTCGCCTTATTGAACTGACTTCATATAATCTGATTCAGATTCCAATAAAGCTTTTTGTCATACTTTTTGTGATGATCTTCTTGATTTCTACGTTATCAATATTGCGAATGCCAAAATATGAGCAAATTCAATACCTGAAAGAAAAACGGAAAGTAGTGCTCCCAAATATTCTTGGACGTGTTTATGGTCTTAGAAATTCTTCAGTCGAGAGCATCCGTAAATCTCTCTTCAAATTTTTGATTACCCGCGAAGGGGAGTTACTTCATAAGATTTCACCGCTCGCATGGGCGCTAGTCCCAATCCTCTCCGTGGTGCTTGGTTGCTATGTGGGAGCTTCAACACGAGTAAGCGGAGGCGTAAGCCACGTCTCAGTCGTGCTCTTTGTTTTCACCGCAATCCTCGGAGTTTTTGATCCTTATTCAGGATTTATGGCAACAGCGGGATTTATTTTTGCACAAGGTGTCTTAGCAAACGTTCTGAGCATTCGTTCGTTAATGGGGCTCGTTGCCGTCGGAACCGCCTGGATTGGGCCTGGAATCATCTCAAGTCTTTACAGACAAATGCTCGAAAAAGATGGATATATATCTCGCTTCACAAAGTTTCTACCAGATCTTTTTTCAAGCGTGATTGGCGCATTTATTTTCATATTAGCTGAGCTATTAGCAAATAGCTTCACTAACCATATTGGTTCCTTTGGCGTAGACCGCTTGTATATCCCTGTCTTTATGGGACTTGTGATTTTTATCCGCATAAAGCTTGAGAAATACTTATTTAGAAATATTCATATTGGGGGAGATAGTTACCAAGTCAGAACTTTAACTTTGCCACGCGTAATCTCACCCCGTACAGTGCTTTTTATAGCTCTTTACCTAGCTGGAATTTCTTATGTATGGACCCAGTCGGTTCCGTTCACATTGAGTAGCGCATTAATCCTTTCTATCCCGCTTGTCCTTCTTCTTGTCAGATTTGGCTCACCAAGATTTGAACGCTTGAAGAGTATCCAGCGCAATATCGTTGGTGAGGGAGTTGTTCTGTGCCTCCTCGCATACGGCGTATTCACCTACATTCAATCGATGCCTCTAGACGTTATTCAAAAGGGTCGGTATTTCATTATTTACAGCGCCCTGTTGTTGATAGCGCATGCAATTTACAGTTCTATCTGCGACACATCAACTCGCGATAAGGTAGTGGAACTATGAAAAAGACAGTCTTCTTCCTCATCTTGTTGATTTTTTCACGCATAGGAGTTTCATACGCGGCTGGAACAAACCCCATTGCTATCGGTGATTTCTTTACAGGAAATAACATCGCGAACATGAGTGAGGCAAATATCAACCAAGTTCTTGGTTTGTTAGTGGGCCCTGCCGGCGCCCCTGGCCCTGCAGGCGTTGCAGGTCAGAATGGATTTAATGGGTTAAATGGAATTAATGGACTGCCAGGTGCCCCAGGAGCAACTGGAGCGACAGGACCAGCAGGACCCGCCGGGGCACCTGGAGAAAAAGGAAAAGATGGAATTTTAACCGGCAGTGCTGCTTTTGGGGGTGGCGCAGTTGTAGTTGCTGTCTGTGGGAATAATAGCCCTGCCACTTCAAATTTAGGTTTTGGAATTAATCCCCAATTTCAAGTTACAGGATTCACTATTGCATCAATTGATGTGAAGAATATTGGCGCAGACTGTGGTGGATTTACCTTGAGTCTCTATTTCACAACGCAAAAAGCAAACTCGTCATTTTACGACGCTGGTGATGTAATCAAGTGCTCATCAGAGAAGTTGCCAGCACAGAGCCCTGATGTGACCAAAAACAATATGCGATTTGATGGCACAAACATGACTTGTGCCATCGACAAAGGAACTCCAAAGTCACTGAATATCACAAATATACGTATTTCCGATCTAGACGGTACTGATGCTACTAATATAGGAATCACAATTTCATGATCCAATTCGATGAGGGCGGCAAACGTGGCTAAGAATATTGAGCCAAAGAGACAACCGGCTGTAAGTAACTTGCCTATGCCTGTTTCTGAGACGCCATTAGTAATTGATTTACCTGATGGTCAAAAACTTGTTGTTGGGAAGATGGATGCTGGTTCAGTTATTGAAGTCGCAACATGGCGTGGAACTGGTCGTCCAGACTCTAGAACCAGCAGATTAATGCTTGGCATGAGTAGTAGCCAAGACGCAGCCTCTGCCAACCAAGGTGCGAAATCAGCTAACGCTGAAAGCCAAAGTACCCCACAGAGTTCTGAAACTACTCAGAGTATTGAAAAGAAAATTAACTTGAGCCTTCCTAAAATTGGCTCATTTGCCGTAAAGCTTCCTAATATCAATCTATCAATATTGAAGAATATTGATATAAAGGGAACCCATCACCATCTGCTCAAAGTGAAAAAGAAACTAGTGGCAAAGTCGAAAGAATTAACTCCGATTGAATCGCATGCCGAACTTGATATCGAGCAATGGCTCACAAATATAAAAAAAGAAAGTGAAGCTAAGACCGCAAGAAGTAGGGCACGCGCTGCTTCAACTAGCGCAAAACAGACTGCGAAGAAGCCTACGCACAGAAAAGCTTCAAAATCTCTTCCAAGAAAGAAGAAGTAACTCAGATATTGAGTTAGAATTAAAATATGAACCGCCGCTTTGCCAAACCAGTTGCCGGAATTCTTGTGGCACTTGTTTTGCTTTTTGCACTCGGCTTTCGGTGGGGTCATCCAAAAGATGGTTTAGCTAATGCTCTTGGTTCTGCGCAATCGGGAATTGTTGTTTATCAAAAGTCTTCAAATCTTTCGGTTGGATCTAAAGTCGTGTCAGCTGTTGATGGACCTGCGAAGAGTCCTGTGCTCGGAGTTGTTACTTCAATTAGCGGGGACCGAATTGTTATTCAAACTGGAGCTAAACTTGCTCGAGTAAAGAAGAATCAAATTTCCGGAAAATTATTTGTCGTGGTTCCTTTTATTGGTTCTATCTTCTCAATCGTCGGACTTTAATCCTTACCCTGCTTTTTGCGTGAAGGTTAGTTTTAAGCCGATTTGATCACTCTTAAGGTTGCCAGAAGAAGCTAGGTACGTCGGAGCATTTGTGAAGATATCCGGCAATGATTTACGCAATTTAAGGCTGAAGATCAGGGCTCGAGTTCGACCAGTCTCGGCTGTCTCTGAATTAGCTGCGTAGCCACCAGTAATTTGGGCATAGAGGATTTGTGAATCTACCTTGAGGCCTTCGTGGCGCTTAAATGCAGCAACATCTTCCGTGACTTTTATGGGGTCAAATGATGAATATACGAGTGCAAGGCCGAGTTTGTAATTCTGTCCGAGGTTTGATTGAGATGATGAAGATTGTGTTACTCCACTTGAGGAGGTGCTAAGTCTTGGCACGAATGAAATTGTTGCTAAAAAAATCACCATGAGGGCTAGAAGCAAGTCTGCGTACATCCACCCAGCAAGAGTGGTGACATCTTCAAGCTCAATGGCCTGTTCTCTACGAGCCATTATTCAGAGCTTCTAAATTTTGAAATAATATTTAGCTTTATATTCTTTATCTCAGAAATAAGCTCTTTGTATGAAGGCAGCGCCTTTACTGTCTTGTTGAGCTCTGACGTTGACTTAGAAACTGAGTCAGTCGCATTCATTAGGTCCCTGATTGCCTTAGCAAGGCCTTGGTTCATGGTCACAGTTGTTACTCGCTGCTTGTCAAAGAAGAACTCTGATATTTCAAGGGCAAGAGCAGTTCGCTCATCATCGAACTTGTTGAGCGTGAGTTCACGGGCTTCTTGGATGCGCCTACCAATAATTGTTGTAGCAAGGGTCATGCTGATAATCACGAGAATGATCAGGAAGTCTAAAAATGCGACGTTTCCGATAGACCACTCTGTAGCCAATATCCCATAACCTTTTTCCCAGAAATCTAGGAAATTGGCGACCCCATTTGGATTCCTTGTAGAGAAAACAGCAAAGGCCGCTGTTGCTTTGCTGATTGCAAGCCATGTGAGCGCGACGGGTGTGAATACGAGCGCATTTCTAATAGCGGTCAAAATGAAGTTGAGCCTGTTTAATGTGCTTTGTCCGACGACCTGGGGATGTGGCAGGAAATTTAAAGGGTCAAGAGAGGCCCACATTGGCCAGTTCTTTCGCTCATCAAGGGCTCTTTGGAGCTGAGATACATAAGTATCTCCTTGGACGCCGTGGGAAGCAGCCCAAGCTTGGATGCTATTGCTCAATAACTGAGCAGCGTTTGGAGATTTTGCTTTGGCCATTTGCCCATAGTAGTTGGTCAATAATGCGATCTGGAAAGCGCATCGGCCGCCTTCATTTTCACCCGACGAGATAGTTTCTAGCTATTCGGGTATTACTCAATCAGAAAATACCGCTATCTAACGGAAGAGGCGTGGTTGGTACATTTAGACATTGCCAGACAATGAATGCGGTTCTTTTGGTGATCCGCTGAAATATCTGAGGAGATATGTGCGAATGAGTTCCGGGAAGGTAACAAGATCAATTTCATTGATCTTGGTTTCTGTCCTGATTCCGTTCTTATCCCTTAGCTCCTCTCTTCAAAATTCAAGTGCAGCGCCTAGCCCGGCTCTATTTCATGTCAATTCGACCCCAGGAGCACATGAAGCATATGTAATGCCCTATGGACATTTAAATATTACTTATGCCGACCTTAAATTTATTTTAGATCAAATTAAAATTGGCGAGGCACATGCGGCTCGTACCGCTACATCCGCCTCAACCTTGGAAAATGGCAGCGCACCTTCAGGCAACATTATTTATCCCTATGACATAACAAGTGCCAGTCGATGCTTGATAGCAGATGATTTGCTTGCAGCCGCCAATAAGGCAGGGCCGACTTCACTTACTGATCAATATCCATTCAATGTGGAGTATCCATGGGGTGTCAGACAAGTCGATGGTCAGTGCAACAACATTCACGGAATCTCAGCTGAATCAGCACCTACACAAGTTTATTCCGCTCCAATTACAGCAAGTGATCCTGCCGCCTGGGGAGCAGCAGATCAGATTTTCACTCGCTTAGCGCCCGCAACAAACAAACCTTCAACACCATATGCACTCAACGACGCGCAGAAGGCATATCAAGATCCAAGCAAAAGCGTTCTTGATCCAACACCGCGTCAGATCAGTAACATCATTTCCGACCAATCGGCAAAGAATCCAGCAGCCGTCGCTGCTGCAACTCAAGCGGCAAGTACTTTGTATCAGCAGTCATCACCCGATACAGAGTTTTCAATCAATGCTGGAACAGGGGCAGTTTCAACCGTTCTAAAGATTCCTAATATCACTGCCGATTACAACGTTTCAGCAGGGTATAACTCTTGGTTCACTCTCTTTGGTCAGTTCTTTGATCATGGTTTAGATCTAATTCCAAAAGCTGGCGCCACTGTTCTAATTCCATTAATGCAAGATGATCCGCTCTATATCCCAAGCCCACAAGCACCAAACTTTATGGTTCTTACTCGTGGAGCTGGTGCAAGTACAGGCGATAGCGTTAACACAACAACTCCCTATGTGGATCAAAGCCAAACATACGGATCACACCCATCTCAGAATTTCTTTCTCCGTGAATATAAATTTGCCAGTGGTACCGGATACCCAACCTCATCAGGGCGGCTTCTTGAGGGCACTGATCAAAAGTACACAACTCCATTTCCAGCTGATTGGACAGCAAATCTAACCGTTGGAGGAACTTTAACTTCTGCTAATGGTGGAACTGATATTGGTAATGGTGGTCTTGCAACATGGCGCGAGATCAAAGCCCAAGCAAGACTGCTTGGATTTAATTTAACTGACTACGACGCTCGAAGTATTCCTGTAATTGCTACCGATCAATATGGAAAATTTATTCCAGCAGCAAATCATTTCCCAATGATGCTCTTCACAAATGGTTCTAGTTATGTATGGCAACCTGGAAATCCTGCCGCTCCTATTGGAACGGGTGCAAAGACATCTACAGACCCATTGGGCAATACATCACTACCAAACCAAAGTGGCTCGACTTGGCATGCAGTCTCAACTGGCCACGCATTTTTAAATGACACCATGGGATCTGCCGTGCCATTTGATATGTTCGGCGCCCCTCTGAGCCCTGATGCTGATAGCGTCATGAATTCACCAAATGCGATTCCAGTTGCAGCTTATTACGATGATGAGACTCTCAATGCTCACTTTATTTCTGGAGATGGACGTCTTAATGAAAACATTGGACTTTCAGCTATCCACCATGTATTCCATGGGGAGCACAACCTAGTTGTTCAAGACATCACTGACTTAATCAACAATGATCCAGAGGTAAGTGCAGCCTTCAAGAGTGAGTGGGCCGGCAATGGTGAACGCCTTTATCAAGCAGCACGTGTTGTCGATGAAATGGAATACCAGCACATGGTTTATGACGAATTTATTCGTCGTATCTCTCCAAGCCTTCCAGTATTCATTCAGTACGATCCAAATTTAAATGCTGATATCCCAGCTGAATTTGCAAGCGCTGTTTATCGACTTGGCCACTCAATGTTGGATGAGACGCTTGCTCGTTCAAACCCTGGCAGTTTCTATGATCCTACAAATAATCAAGACGTTAATTTGATTACTGGATTTACAAATCCAGCTCAAGCAAGGTTGCCAAGACCGATGGTCGTGGAGTCAGCAACGTGGTCGGGTTCAAACTTTACTTTTAAGATGGCAAGTGGTGAGACAGCGCCTCAAGTAGGGGAAATTGTTTCAACCTCAGGAATGTCATTCAACATCCCAACGAACACAGACAGTTTTAACATCAATAGCGCTGTTGTGGCATCAAGAACTGATACAACATTTACTGTTTCAACTTACTATCCTGGCGGTTCAGCCTCAGGAGCTGTTGCTCTTCCTACCGCACCGTCTCCTCAGTCAAGTGATTCTGTTTTGGCTCCAGATGGAACAACCAAGGTTGGTTCGGTTGCAATTAACGACCCTCTCAGCAGCGGATTTACCTATTCACCAGGTGCATCAGCGGCATCCATTGCTCAGGGCATGTCCTCACAGCGTGGAAATGAAATTGATGAATTTATTACAGATGCTGTGAGAAACAATCTTCTTGGTTTGCCACTTGACTTAGCGTCCTTGAATATTGCCCGAGGCCGCGATGTGGGCGTTCCAACTTTGAATCAATTCCGCAAGCGCTACTCTGCCTCTTTGACCCCATACATCTCTTGGCGTGATTTCATTTCGCATCTTCGCTACCCGGAGTCTGGTGTGAATTTTGTGGCAGCATATGGAAATCATCCAACTTTGACTTCTCCTGTAACAATCGCAAATATCTCCGGTGCTACTGCATCTGCGGAAGCAAACTCAAAAATCTCGATCTCTTATACCTATACAGCCCCAAGTGGTAAGCAAGTAAAAGCTGGCGATGTAGTAACAATCGCTGGTTTGGGCGCGCCCTACGATGTGGGCGACGGCATTGTTTCTTCAGCTACTGCTTCAAGCTTTGTTATCAAATCAGAGTTCGCTCACGCTGCCTCAGCGATCATCTCAGAGACAACGGCAAGCAAGATTTATAGCGATGCCACGCCAACATTGTTGACGGGTAGCACTGGTTCAAAAACTGGCACAGCAACTGCAAAGCGTGAGCCAAATATCGATGAGAAGCGTCTTGCTGCGGCGGCGCTGGTTTCCTCAACAATGTCAGTTTCTTCGACTTATCCTTCTCTTCCTTCTGTGCCAACTGACGCAACAGAATTTATGACTTCAACAGGTGCATGGGCAAGCAAAGAGTCTGGATTAAATGATGTTGATCTTTGGATAGGTGGCTTGGCTGAGAATCCAGCAAAGCAACCAATCACTCCACCAATGCTTGGAACAACTTTCCAGTTTGTTTTTGAGAACGTTGCACTTAAACTTCAAAATGGTGATCGCTTCTATTATTTAGGCCGCCTGATGGGTCACAATTTAGGGGAAGAAATTCCTGCGCAAAAGCTCACAGATATTGTTCGCCGTAATACTCCTTCCGCTTCTTCTGCGCAGTCACTTTCAAGCGCGCAAGGCATCATTGGAATGAATAGCCCAGGCTTTAGCATTTCAGATTGCGCATACAGCACGACATCCAGTTTGGTTCCAGCTGCTTCATCATGCCCAGCAAGCACAACAAGATTAGATCCAAATTCTGGCGCGCTTATCCATGACGGTCTGGACAATGTGACTGGCTTTGGTGATCCCACAACGCTTGCCGGCGTAAAAATCACTGGTGGCGGCGGAGATGACTCAATTTTTGGTAGCGCCGGAAACGACATTCTCTCTGGTGGAATTGGTGGTGATCTTATTGATGGTGGTGTGGGCGATGACATTATCTTTGGTGGCGGCGGAGAAGATTTAATTAAAGGTGGTCCAGGTAACGACGTCATTAACCCGGGTGATAACCAATTTGGTGAAATCGCAGATGGTGGCAGCGGTGATGACTACATTCACATGGGAGCTGCAACAGGTTTCGCGGTCTCCATCTTTGGAGAAACAGGAAATGACTTTATTCAAGGTAGTAATAACCTAGATATTTTCCTAGGTGGCGGTGAAGGCGATGACTGGATTGAAGGCAGCGGTGACCAAGAAAATGCAATGTATGGAGATAACGGCCCAACATTTGCTGCCCAGCAACCAACACTCGGACCCGGACTCTTCCTTGGTGGAAACGATGTCTTAAACGGTGGACCAGGCTATGACGCCATGTTTGGCGGCGGCGGGGACGATATTTTCTTTGCCGGTGACGGTATTGACACAATGCAGGGTGATGGCGGTTTTGACTGGTTGAACTACGAACAAGATGTTCGTTTCGACAATGGCACAACAAAGCGTCCATCAGTCTTTATGGATCTCAGTGGAACTGTTGTCAATCCAATTGCGTCAACCACAGAGGACCAAGTTGTTGATATGGAAGCTCTTTCAGGTTCAGCAGGAAACGATGTATTGGCTGGAAGAAACGCAGGCGATGTCACTGTTCCAAGCGTGGTTGTTCCAGTGGGTGGAAATAAAGGATTACTCACACTCGTTCTTCCAGGAACTGTTGCCGGTATTGATACAGGCATGAAGGTAACTGGTGCTGGAGTTGGAACCTATGCGTCGACTGTGGCTGCAGGTGTAACTTCTGTTGTCAATGGAGTAACAGTCACAACAGTCACTGTGACAGACCAGAATTACGCAAATGTGACTGGTCCTGTCACGTTCAGCGTCTGGCCTTTAGAAAATCCAGGCCTGATTACTAATTTAACACCGTTGCTTTCTAGCACTCCTGGCTGGACAAAAAACCTAGTGAAGAATCCTGCTGCAACAACTTGGACAGGTGGAACAATTTTGCTTGGCGGAGATGGTAACGACACGCTTTATCCGATTGCTGGAGAGAACGTTTTACATGGTTCTAATTACCTTCACACATGTATCAAGGTAAATACTCCGAACTTTAATAATGCTGGTGCTGACGTCCCTTGCGGGGGTGGACTCGGATATTCTGGAATGAGTCTTCTCAATACAATTATGGATAGCGGCGCCGTCAATCCAGCAGATTTAAGTGTCGTTCGAGAGATTCTTCCTACCTCTGTAGCAATTACTTCTTACACAGCTGATGGCAATAACATTGTCTATACAGCAGCAAATAATTATTATGTTGGAGAATCAGTATCCATCTCCGGTATTACTGCTGGACAATATAATTTAGTAAATGCGATCGTTACCGCTTCAACTCCGAACACATTTACAGTCGCAAGTAGAGCTCCTCAAGTAGCAGCTACAACGCCTCCAGCGGCTGCACGATCTGTTGCCACAGATACGGTGGCACTACCAGGCACCAAAGATCAGTACACAATCGTTCCATTCTTGCCATCAGGTGGGTTGCCAGCTGGCACAACAAGTGCCTACAAGATCATCAGTCAAGATGGTCGGCAAGATATTATTTATGATGTCCAGATGGTCTCTTTTGCTGGAGCACCTGCGGTTGCGATTTCATCATCAACCCCCGCCCTGACATCTCTGACGGTTACTCCTGGAACGTTTGCCCCCGCATTCTCTGCCAATACTTTGAACTACACACTTGTTGTGAATCACTTAAACCCAACAACTGGGGCAGTTGCAGATGTCACATCTGCAACAATCACACCTGTTGCGGCAGCTATCGGGGCTACGATTAGTGTCCAAGTGGGCAATGGTCCGCAAAGATCTGCTACTTCTGGTCAACCTTTCACAGTTACAGGTCTTTCAACCACAGGTCCTACGACCGTTAATGTCATTGTGACTGCGGCAGATGGAATAACTCAAACAACATATTCGATCGTGGTCTCGCATGCTGGGCTTGTTCCGATTATGCAGGAACACACCACTGCAACAACTAACTCTGTAGTCATTTCTGTAACTAACTACGATCGTAACTTCACATTTACTCCAACTGTTACAACCACAACCCCGCACAATCCTGGGGTTCCTGCGGTTTCAGTTGCAGCGGGTACTCCAAACGGATTAATTCTTCCAATTACGGTAAGTAATTTGCTTCCAAATGAGGCGGCGACTGTAACTGTTACTGCAACTCGAGTTGGATTTACCGACGCTTCAGCAACGAAATCAATTGGCGCCACAGCCGGTGGAGCGCTTATCGCAACTTTCGGAAACATTGTTCCTACTGCTGATGGCTTCACCGTGCAGATGAATAACTACAACTCACTTTATTCCCTAGCAATCACAACTAGCGCAGGAACAGTTGCGCAGGGAACACCAGCCGGTTCTAACCTAGGGCTTACGGTTACGGGCCTTACAACAGGGCAAACTGCGACGGTAACGGTTGTAGCAACGCGTACGGGTTATACAGATGGAACATCCAGTGTGATTGGTAATGCAATTCAAGGCACAGGCCTGGTTCCAACCTTGGGCACACCAACTGGTACATCAACTGGTTTCACATTCAACGTCACCAACTATGACCCAACTTATAGTTATGCAGCGACTACGAATAATGGAACCGTTCTTCCTGGAACTCCAAATGGTTCTAGCTTGCCGTTTACTGTGAGTGGAATTTCATTAGGATCAAGCGCAATAGTCACTGTTACAACAACCAAATCAGGAAGCGCTTCTGGATCAAGCACGGTCACCGGAAGTGCAAATCCTCTTAATTCTGGTGGAACTATCACAATCGTTGGTACTCCAACCTCTGCAAGTGTGGGATCACACATTACGTTGAGCACAACTGGTGGAACTGGCAGCGGAGCAGTCACATACACAACAAGTACTGGCAACTGTTTCCTCAATGGCAATTTACTAACAGCGTCCGGCGCAGCAACTTGTTCAGTTACTGCAATTCAAGCAGCTGATTCAACGCATGCTTCCGTCACTTCATCGCCTACCAACTTTGTCTTTGCAGGTTCTAGCACGCTTACTGCCCAAAGTGCTTTGTCGCTTTCAGGTTCAGCTGGCTCAGTAACAGTCGGGGCAACAATTACCTTGAGCACAACAGGTGGAAGTAGTACTGGTGGCGTTTATTACTACACCAACACCCCAGGATGCTCGATCAGTGGCGCAATTCTTTCTGCAACAGTTGCCGGTACTTGTAGCGTCATGGCGATCAAGCTTGGTGACAGTACTTACGCTGGCGTTTCTTCATCTCTAGTTAGCTTTATCTTTAGCGCTTCAAATTTGCGTTCACAAGCAGCGCTAAGCGTTTCCGGATCCCCTACAACTACTACCGTCGGCTCAACAATTACCCTAAATCCTGTTGGCGGCTCTGGAAGTGGCGCAGTTACCTTTAGTACAAATTCCTCTGCTGTCTGTTCGATAACTGGAAATACTTTAACCGCCATTGCTGCGGGCGCCTGTGTAGTCGTTGTTACAAAGGACACCGATGGCACATATGCTCCTACGACTGGTAATACAACTTTCAATATTACAAATGTAATTAATATCGGAACCTTTGCCTTCACAAATGGTGTCTATAGCAATGTAGCTGGAACTTCTGTCATCGTAATTGCCGCAGGTGGTCCAGGAACTGGAAAAATTGTCTATACAGCTTCACCTTCTTCATGCTTAATTCGTGGATCAGTATTGACCGTTACTACTGCTCCTGTTACTTGTACTGTCACAGCAACTAAAGCTGCTTCAGCGGGTTCTGGTGCTTTAACACTTAGCCAACCATTTACATTCACAGTTCGCCCACAGGCGCTACTAAGGATTAGTAATACGGTGAAAACCAATCTCGTTCACACAGCCAAAGTGACCATAACATCCCTAGGCGGATCTGGAACTGGCGCAATTGTTTACACAGTTTCTGGCCGAGGTTGTTCTGTGGCGGGGGCAACATTGAGCGCTACAGGGGCAGGAACCTGTACGGTCACAGCAACCAAGGCAGCAAGTTCGATTTATGATGTGGGAACTGCTGTAGCTGACTTCGTATTTGCTTCCTAATCCTTCTTTATTTTCAAGATTTTTAAGGGGTTAAGATTCTGTTATGAGAAAAATAGGCAAGATTCTTCCTATCGCCCTTGTTTTGTCTCTTAACTTTTCATTGCTCCAAGATGCTTCTGCCTCTAGCCCAACACCAAAACCAACTATTGTAAATACACCGCTCACTTTGTTGGCCACCCCTAAGGGTTCTACTTCTCCGAGCTATGGCATCGTTTTCAATTCTAACTCCAAAGAAAAGATTGATATTTGGGAAGATTTCCAATGTGCAAATTGCGCTAAATTTGAAAGCACTAATCATGATTTTTTGAATCAAATCATCAAGGCCGGGAAGACTAAAGTCACCTACCATCCCCTTTCATTTCTTGGTGCCGATTCGATAGTAATGACAAGTACCGCCGCATGCGCAGCCGATGAGGGAAAGTTTTTGCAGGCGCATGATCAATTCTTTGCTCTGCAGGCAATTACAAAGAATTCAGGTATCTGGAGTAAAGATTATGTATTGCAAAAGATGGCAGAGGTAGGGCTAAGCTCGCAAAAGTTCATAAAATGTATCAATTCAAGTAAATATCTCTCATGGGTGAATGCGGTGCAAAAGACTGCCGCAGCTAACCGAATAGCAGCTACGCCGACTGTACTAGTCGATGGAAAAGAGATTAACCGAAGTACTGACTATTTCAACGCTGTTGCCTTCCAGGCTGCAGTTGCCAATCCTGCAAGTATTGTCGCCCCTACTCCTATTCCATCGCCAACTTCTTACAAATTAAATTTCTCTGTAAGTAAAATTTTTGGTGTTGAGCCAATAATTGGTAGCCCTTCAGGACCACCTCCGACAACTCTTGGAATTGGCGACCTGATCGTAGGCACAGGAACACAGATTCAATCAACAGAAACAGTCACAGTTCAATACGTTCTGATGGAATGGACCAGTGGAAAAGTTCTAGAGTCTTCTTGGAAATCAACACCGTTCACAAGTCCACTATCTGGTGTGATTCCAGGATGGCGCCAAGGCTTGCTTGGCATGAAGGTTGGTGGCCGAAGGATCCTGATCATTCCACCAGATCTTGCCTACGGGGCTAGCGGTTCGGGCTCTGTTGGCCCTAATCAAACACTTGTCTTTGTGGTCGATTTATTGGCGGTTGCAAAATGATGAAGCACAGAAACGTTGTATTTCTTCTATTCCTCGGAATTCTATTTGCTCAATCTTGTACACCTACATTTGCTGCCCCTCCTGCTCTTACGGGCCTAACTGCTAGCCCAGGTGTTCTCTCACCAACGTTTAATGGCGCTGTCTTGAGCTATACATTGCAACTAGCACCAACTGATGTTGCTACCACTATCACTCCTGTTGGCGCTGGCAACGTTATTACTGTCTTGGGAGCAACTGTCACCTCATCTGGTGCTGGAATTAGCGCGCCTGCCGGTCACACTACGCAAGTCTCGATTTCTTCAAGTGCCCTTGGGCTAACGGCTAACTATGTTGTGAATATTGTTCACAATATCGGACTCACCCCAACTTTTTCAGGAAAAATAACAACTGATGGTGTTTTCACTTTTGGTGTTTCTAACTATGACAGCAGCTATTCGTGGGTAGCTAGTTCAACTGCAGGTAGTGCGACAATTGATTCCACTGGCAAAGTGACGGTTACTGGAATTCCTCAAGGAAGCTCAGCGACAGTTACAGTCACTTCTTCTAAAGATGACTATTCACCTAAAAGCGCCACGATGCTCAGTGACGTCATTCCTGTAGTGACAAAACCTGCATTAACCCCAACGTTTTCCTTGCCTGTCACATCCAATACTGGCTACAGCGTTAATTTCACGAACTATGACAGCTTGTTTAATTTAGTCCTTAAAACAAGCGCTGGGCAGGTTACTTCCGGGACGCCAGTCGGTTCCACACTTCCACTTACTGTTACAGGGTTAACTACTGGGCAGAGCGCAACGATCACCATTTCAACCTCAAGAGCTGGTTATTACAGCGGCAGTGGATCAGTTACGAGCAGCACTACTCCTGGAACGGGCCTGACACCTAGTTTCTCGTCAGCAACTGCAACCACAACGGGTTTTACAGTCAGCGTAATTAATTACAACGCTGCTTATACTTTCAATGTCACAACCTCTGCAGGAACCGTCGCAAAGGGCGTGGCATCTGGTTCAACGCTGCCAATCACAGTCTCTGGTTTAACTGCTGGCCAAAGCGCCACAGTGACCGCATCTGCCGTTCGAACGGGCTTTGCAACCATGAGCGCAAGTGTTTCAGGAACAGCAAGCACAGGAATTGCTCTCAACCCTACCTTTGGTACGGCGACCTCCAATGCCTCTGGTTTTAGCGCTTCAATGACTAATTTCGATTCAAGATTCACCTACACCGCATCGAGTAGTGCAGGAGCCGCATCGGTAGGTAGTACAGGAACTGTGAGTGTTACAGGATTAACACCAGGAACAACTGCCACAGTGACAGTGAGGACCAGTAGATCGGGCTATGCAGCAGGGTCAGGAACGGTCACCGGAAGCCCTTCAACAGGCGCTGCTCGAAACCCATTATTTTCTTCGCCAACTCCAACCGCTAATGGTTTTACTGTTCAGGTAAGTAATTACGATCCCACCTTTCAATGGAGTGTTTCAGCAACCCCTGGAAGCGCAACAATTGATCAAAGTGGCTTAGTAACCGTTGTGAATGTCAGTCCTGGCACAGCGGCATCTGTCACTGTAAACACAACCAAATCAGGTTTCACTTCAGGAACTGGAACTGCGCGTGGAACTGCAAAAGTGGCAGCTACTTCAACACCAACAAGAAGTTCACAAACCATCGCACAAGCACCCACACAAAGCTCTATTCGACCACCCACTGGCACTAAGGCACCAAAAATAGTGAAGAAGAGTGGAACATCGAGTAAAAAGCCGGTTATAACAAAGAAGCCTTCAGGTACTCACGCAATAATTATCACCTGCTCAAATGGAAGTACAACTAAACGGATCGTTGGATACAGCCCAAAGTGCCCATCTGGTTTCACCCGAAAAGGCTAGAATTCTTTCAAGGAGATGAAAATGAAAGTAAAACTGATGAAGTCAGCGCTTGCAATGAGCCTTTCTTTTGTCGTCTTCATTCCAACTTTCGCCTCTGCTGCTCCGATTACCATGCCATTTGTTGGAGGAAAGCTCGCACAAGTTCAGGCAAGTTGGGCAAAACTTGGGTTTACTCATCTTCCAAAATTAGTGACACAAAAACCACCTGCAAAGAGTTATCACTGTCGCACACCAACACCAACTGATCTGATTATTTCCCAGGATCCGATAGTGGGCGCCCCCGTGACTGCTGATACCCAAGTCACCCTGACATTGATCTGTCGTATTGGTGCACCGCAAAATGCAGTCGTGAAGAAGCCTTACGCGCCAAAGCGAGGTAAATTAAATTTCACTCCAAAGAACCTTGCAGATGCTAAAAAGCACACTGCTCCTAAAAAGTCTGCTCTCCCTAAAACATCTACCGCCCCACAAAAGGCAGCAACTAAAGTTTCGATCACCTGCGTGAAAGGCAAGAAAACAATAAAAGTCTCGGCTGTAAAACCTACCTGCCCGTCTGGATATAAGAAAAAGTGATGATGATGAAAAAACACAGAAGAGTCTGGTTGGCGCTCCCACTCCTATTAACCTCATTAATCGCCCACTCACCCGCTGCGATGGCTGTTGACTGCACCAAGGCACCATATTCACAGACTCCCGCGTGCCTTGCCCTCCAAAAACCAGCCGCTGAAGAAGTTAATTCATTCTCTGCTCTTGCTCAAAAAGCAGCAGCCCAAGCAGCTGCCAGAGCTGCCGCTGCAAAAGGAATTAAGCCAACAATCACAGTCACAACTCCTCTAGCGGTAGTTACTCCTGTCCCAAAATTAACTCCAGCTATGAATACACCGTCAGCTTCACCTAGTGAATCGGTGATTCCAGTGACTCTGGCACCTGCCTCAAAAGCCGCAGCGAAATCATCTCAATCCACTAAGTCCAAAACTTCCAAGGTTGCGAAGAAGCCAGCTCCGGTCAAAAAGGTGGTAACTGCCAAAAAATCTGCGCCAAAGAAAACTGTGCAATCAAAACCTGCAGCCCCAGCGCAAGATAAACCATCAACTACCTTTGCCAATAAAGTGGTAACTGTGGAATGTACAAATGGTAAGAAGAGCACAAAAGTCACTTCAGCAAAACCTATGTGCCCTGCTGGCTACTGGAGAAAGTAGAACTTTGCGCCTAACTACTCATTGGATATGAGTAGGGATATTCCTCTCGTCTAGGAATACCAGAACCTTAGGTTCGGTTTTTACTCGTCGGTTTTTACATGCTTTTAGCCTAGAAAAATCTCATAGTTGAAGAATTCATCGTAATTGGATAGCAGAGGCTTTAGAAATATTGTATAAATCTGTCATGAAAATTTCTACAAATATAAAAAGCAGAAAATTTGTTGCGCTAGTTTCATCGTTGGCTCTGCTTGGCATGGTTGTTTCTGCGCCAGCGCACGCAGGCGATGACCGTTCCAGGCGCTTGATTCAGCTTGCGAAGCCAAGGGGCCTTGCTGCAACTCCCGCAGCTACCTCAATAGTTGCTACCTTCAGCACAGTATCAAATGCGTCTTCTTACACAGTGCGTGTCTACCCGGAACGAGGGGAGCGCCTTGTGGGTTCATATAACTCCTCTAGCCCATCCGTTCGTGTTACTGGTCTTTCTCCTGTGACTAAGTACAAGATCACCGTTCGAGCTATTGGAAACAGAACGACTTATACCGATTCTGATGAGTCTGATGAAGTTCGTGTAACTACAACACGCCTAGCCACGTACAGCATCACATGGAATTCTGCTTGTCATGACTCAAACTTCTGTACACCTGCAACAGGAGGTTCAAACATCTATACAGAGGGGCAAGCCATAGTTTCCCGGGCATCCGATCCACGAGAAACAGGTTATACATTTGTGGGATGGTCTTCAAGCAATACTCAAGCAACGACTGATCCTTCAACAACCCCAGTGTCTCCATATGGAAATATCACTTTTACAGCTCTGTGGACACCTGTCACCTATGACATCACGTGGAATTCTGCTTGCCACAACCCGAGCGTTTGTACACCTGCATCTATTTCACAATCGACTTACACCCCTGGACAGGGGATTGATTCCCCTTACTCAAACCCATCAGAACTAGGGTGGACTTGGACAGGGTGGACTTGGGACTTGCCTTTTGTAACCGTTCCTCCTCGCGGTCCACGTGTGGCTGCGCCATATGGCAATCTCACCTTTACCGCAACTTGGAGAGCTAACCCAACTCATGCAGTCACCTGGGATCTTGCTTGCCCTGATGTCAACCCTTGTGGCTCTGCATTCGGAGGATCAGTTAACTACACAGAAGGTTTAGACATCACGTATCCGACTGAAGCCCCATCAGTCTCAGGATGGATATTTGATGGCTGGACTTCGAGCTCGTCGGCCATCACAACCCCGTCGACAACACCAATTACTCCATTCGGAGACATCACCTTCACTGCTCAGTGGAGATCTGATGCCCCAGCCATACCTGGCACACATAAAATTACATGGTTGTGTAATGGACCAGGTGAGGTCAACAGCTGTACTGCGGGCGGCGACACTTCTTACACAGAGGGTCCAGGGGTGTTTCCGAACCAACCATTCCCACAGTCAACCCAAGAAGGAACGATATTTGATCACTGGCAATTGATAGATGGAAATACAGACACAGACGGCAGCATCATGGCGCCATTTGTAGATCTGGTGTATGAAGGACAGTGGTTTTTCTATGGCTTCGGTCTGTAAATGCTAAGTATTTTTCGAACATTATTTTTCGGTGCTACCTACTCATGAGACATGAGTAGGTAGCTCTATCTATACGCCCAATCTTGGTGGCGTATAATTCCCATATGTACAACCGCTATTTGAGTTCAATTTTGATAGTTTTAGGCATCGGTTCTGGGCTTGTTGGAAATTACTCGAATTCCACTCCTAATTCTTCCAAGTTGCTGCCCCCAGACTTCGCCTTTGGGATTTGGGCAGTCATATATACAACTGGAATCTATGTAGTTTATAAACTTCTTAAAAACCAGTTGGAGGTAGACCCAGTTGGCATTTTCCTTATCGCACTGGGCTATTTTCTCTCCGGCCTCTGGATTCGAGTAGATGGTCACCCCCTAACGGTTGCAATTCTTGCTATTTGCACCCTGTTAGCCAACGTATCGTCAATCTATGTTTTGAAGAGATCGTCTATACAAAGGACTGTTTTGAATCTACTTGCTACTTTTGCTGGCTGGATAACAATTGCTACCTCCCTCGTTTTAGCCGATGCCTTACGCATATCTACCTCGAGTGATAGAAAAGTTGCTGTTTATCTAGCTGCCTCTCTGGCTGTTGCGTTTGCTATCTTCCTAGCCCTTAACACGGTGTACGGTTATATAGGAACAGTCGCTTGGGCAACTTTTTCTTTACTATTTTCAAAATCATCTCTTGGGGCACCAGGCTACATAGTGAACCTAGTTGGCTTCAGCCTCTCCCTTTTTCTTCTTTTCCTACTCTGGCGAAAGTGGATTCCCCGCAAGCATTCACGGTAGTCCGACCACTTTTTTGCAAAGTTGAAATTTCAAATCGACGAGTAAGTACTTATTGGTAAATAGTGGGTCGCGCGAACCTTACTTGGTTGGAGGAAAAACCAGTGGACGAGACATCAGCTTCTTAGCTTTTGCTTCACTTATTCCCCATATAGACAGTGCAATGGCCATAGATTCTTCTGCCTCGGCAGGCGTGAGTTGCCGAGTTACGTGAACGGCAGCTAAGAGCCCAACACCAGCATTACCCCACAAGATCATCCGCTTATCA
>Ga0209188_1001390_pt1 | contig 19670 bp, 22 predicted proteins | sample C_130625_EF_Meta_FD_187307 | JGI IMG/M metagenome (GOLD analysis project Ga0209188, IMG submission 187307) | Freshwater microbial communities from Lake Croche, Canada to study carbon cycling - C_130625_EF_MetaG (SPAdes) (version 2) | ecosystem: Environmental > Aquatic > Freshwater > Lake... | reverse complement strand
CAATCTTAAAAAATCTTTTGTACCTGATATTATTTTCGTTGATTACCTCAATATCTGTTGTTCTTCTCGTATTAAACCTGGATCAAACATCAACTCTTATACCTATGTCAAGTCGATTGCCGAAGAACTGCGAGGTCTTGCCGTTGAATGCGGAGTACCAGTTGTTTCGGCTACACAAACAACTCGGTCGGGTTTTACCAGTTCCGATCCCGGACTTGAGGACACAAGTGAGTCTTTTGGTCTGCCAGCAACCGCTGACTTGATGTTTGCTTTGATTTCTTCCGAAGAACTGGAAGAACTTGGACAGATTATGGTTAAACAGTTGAAGAATCGTTATAATGATCCAACAATGTATAAACGATTCACACTTGGTGTTGACCGTGCAAAGATGAGACTATATGATGTTGAACAATCAGGTCAAGATGGTCTCGCTGATGCTGGTATCACAGATAAACCAATTAACACATTTGGTGACCGTGAACGGCCAAAAAAGAAATCATTTGATGGATTTAAAGTATGAACACAACACAAATCAAAAATGTAAATATTAAATTTAATAATGGTGTTTGGAATCCTAAAACACACCATATTTTATTGAAATATAATCCAAATTCAGAACTAGGTTTTGGTGTAGTTGTTGTGCCTGTTGATTATGAGGCACCAATTGAAGATTTATCCATGGCCAATGAAATTTTGAAAAAGTTTAAAATATGAATTTAACTAGAGAACAGGCATTGTATTGCTCAAATGCTTTCCATGAATATTTTAGTGACATGGGTAGTATTGAACAATACATGCGTGATGAGAAACTAAAATCTGTTGCTGAAATACCAGCATCATTGTTTCCACCAGAAGATGATTTGTTTTCAGATTTCTCCATGCATCCAAAAGACATGGAGATTGAAGTGTGTGAGATACCAAATGATACATGGGAAACATTAGTTGCCATTACATCATCTCATGTGAACAAAGCACCAGTTGGTAGAAATATACAGTTGGCAGTCAAAGAGAAGAACACAGGAAAGATTCTTGGTTTTATTCGCCTTGGTTCACCAGTAATCTATATGAAACCGAGAAATGATTTGTTAGGACAAGTATGGATTCAAGAACCAGACACAGCCAAACGATTCAATCAATCTACTATTATGGGTTTTGTTATCGTGCCAGCACAACCCTTTGGATTCAATTACCTTGGTGGTAAATTGTTATCTGCCATCTGTACCTCACATACTGTTAGAGAAATGTGCAACAAGAAATATGATATGAACCTTTGCCTGTTTGAAACTACCAGTTTGTATGGTACAACAAAGGCAGTATCACAGTATGATGGTATGAAACCATATATTCGGTATCAAGGTCTTACCGAATCTGATATGGTACCGATGATGCACGGACCAAGATATCATACACTTAAAGATTATGTGGAAAGTTTTACTGGAGATTTATTGGCTGGTGATACATCAACTACCAGTAGAAAACTTAGAACCTTTACCAAGATTATAGCTTTAACTAAAGCAGCACTTAAAGGTAGTTCTGAAGGGGAGGCATTCCAAGCAACGATTGAGAACGCTAAAGGGTTGACAGAAAAGAAAAGATATTACACTTCAGACTACGGATTTGCCAACATGGTTGATTTTATGAATTGTAAAACAGATAAATTATTGCCTGGTGAAAATTATCACAAGCACGATTTGGAAAATGTTGTTGCTTGGTGGAAAAACAAGGCTATAAATAGATACGATACCCTTAAATCTGAGGGTAGACTACGTACCGAACTTGAAGTTTGGACTTCAGGAAAAGACATTCAAATTATTAGATAAAATGGCCGATAAAAAACCTAGTGCTACAGAATTAACCAGAATGCAAGAATTAACTTCTGCTTGGATTTTTCGGCGTGCTTTGAATGATAATAAAAAATATAAAGATCCTGATGATATTTTAAATGATGTTAAATTTCAAAATGAAATTATTGGTACACAGACAAAAAAAGGAATCTATCCTTTCGTTAGTATTGACTGGGTAGAAACTTTCTTCAAACAACAAAAAAGATTTTTAGATGAATTCTCTAATGCTAGATTTAAAGAATTTAGTGTTGATGGTGGTTTTATGGATTGGGTTTCTAAATTGGTCAACCAAAAATATGGAATCAACAAAAAAGATGCTTGGGATCCTGCTGATGTGTGGTGTATTCAGAATGAAAATGAAGTTAAAAAACAAATTACTAATGCAATTAATGAAACATCTAATATTGAAGTATTAAATGCTGAATTAAGAACTTTGTTTAATGAAAGAAAAGTTGTTGGTATATCACTAAAGAAAGTTGCTTCTAAATTACCGCAGGCAAGATATCAAGAAGTTAATATCAAAGATGGTGTTCTTTTTACCTCAGGTAAACATCCAACATTTTCAATTAAAGAAATTCGTTGCGATTTAAAAATGCAAAATGATGGAACATTCAAAGCAAATGATTCCAAAATATATTTTACTGTTGAATATACAAAAGAAAAATTAACTTATACTCTAACTATTAGAACGTCTGGAAGAACATATAAACCAGGTAATCTAATATTTGAATTTCAAGAACCTGGCGCAGCTGCTCAAATTGGAAAAGCACCAGTTAATCTTATAGAAGAAGTAGCACAAAGACATAAACACATGAATTTTGATAACGATTGGCATAATTTTCCGAGCAATGCAGTTGAGTTTAATACACAAAAATCAGAATGGCGAAATGCTTTTAATAAAATAAAAAATAAAGTTAAAACTAATATCACATCAGATGTTGAGTTTATTGGTTCCATTTCGAAAATGATGATGGATAAAGAAAACTATGGTACAGCAAACTCAAAATTAATACAAGTAAATTTTTTATCAAATTTTATTGAATTGGGTGACAAAGAAATGGAAAAATTTATAACAGACTTATTCTTTTTAGCGGAAAAACGTGGAAAAGGATTTGGTCCTTTTGGAAAGATTTATTAAACTATGAAAAATATTATTGACAATGATGATGATTTTGGTTTCTCTGCCATTTCGGCAGCAGAATATGAAGCAAGAATAACCAAAGCAGTTAAAGATGCTGAGTATGAAGCATCATCATTGACTGCTGACCAATATAGAGCACAATTATTAGAATTGGAAAAGATTATTATTCCATTCTTAGAAAAACTCCGTGATACTGGAGATAAAGAATACATATATTGGCCTAATAGAACTTCTGCTATTCAAAAACAAATTGCGAGAATTATAAAACTGACTAGAGAATAATTATGACTGCTACTGTGATTATACCAACTACTGGTTCACCAGAGTTGAGTAAAGCTATTGATTCTGTATTAAAACAAACTTACACAACAACTTGTTATGTTGTATCAGATGGTTTAAAAAACCATTCCAAGACAAGGAATATTGTCGATTCTTTTCCTGGTAAGAATATAGAAAAATGTTATTTGCCTTTGAATGTGGGTGCCAATGGATTTTATGGTCACCGAATCTACGCTGCGTTTACACATCTAATTGATACTGATTATGTTCTTTATCTTGACCAAGATTGTTGGTTAGAACCAAACCATGTACAATCTTGTATTGAGAAGATTGAAATAGATAAGAAAGATTGGTCATATTCACTACGAAACATAACCGATAAAGATGGAAACTTTCTATGCAAAGATGATTGTGAATCTTTAGGAAGATGGCCAGTTTTCTCTGGTGATTATAGTCATATAGATACAAATTGTTATTGTCTTAAAACTGAACATGCAATAAGATTGGCATCTGTATGGCATGGTGGTTGGGGGCAAGATAGAGTCTGGTTTAATGTGTTATCACAGAACTTACCTAACTATAACTGTACAGGTCAATATACAGTAAATTATCGTGTTGCTGGTAATGAGGGTTCTGTTAAACCAGAATTCTTTTATTATGGTAATAATGTTATGAATGAAAAATATAATGGAGCATTCCCATGGAGAAAGAAAACCTAATAATTGGTGGATTCACCAACTACAACTATAATCAACTCAAACCTTGGGTTGAATCAATTTGTGAAGTGATGCCAGATGCACACAGAGTTTTGTGTGTTGGTAATGCATCCGATGAAACCAAGAGAACATTGGCTAACAAAGGTTTTGAACTTGTTGATATGCCACAAGCCAATATACCCGTTCATGTCCTTAGATTTCTATCAATTTATGAATATCTACGTAAGAACTGGCAAAAGTATAATCTAGTTATTACAACTGATGTAAAAGATGTATACTTTCAAACAGACCCATTCAAGTGGTTAGACTATTACAACATCGGTGTGAAAGGCATGCACCAGATTGTTGCTGGTTCAGAATGTCTAAAGTACAAAGATGAAGCATGGGGTAATGAGAACTTGATGCAATGTTATGGACCATATGTCCACGGTATCTTTAAGGAAAATGAAATCTTTAATGTTGGTGTGCTTGGTGGTTCAGCAGAATATATCAAAGACTTGGTATTCAATATCTTTACCAATGCAACCAATAGACCAATACCAATCGTTGACCAAGCGGTGTTCAATGTACTAATCCAAACACAACCATACAAAGATGTTGTCTTACAAGCAACACAGGCATCAGGCTGGGCTTGTCAAGCAGGTACGGTTGCGGATCCAACCAAGATGGACATATTCAGGCCAAATCTACTAGAAGATGAACCTATGTTTGTTGATGGTACAGTATTAACTTCAACTGGTAAACCATTCTGTATTGTACATCAATATGACCGTGTACCATCATGGAAACAACACGTAATGGAAAAATACAAACAGGAAGATCCAAATAACTTTTTTACTTACAGGACAACATAATGAGTGATATAATTAAATTTGATACAGTAACACAAGCATTTGGTATTGATAGAACCTTCAAGTGTTCTGGTTATGGTCTTGGTGCCATGGTTGCAAAGATGCAGAATCCAAAAGTGATTGAAATTGGTTGTGATATTGGTGATACAACACAATTCTTATTGGATAGTAATCCATCATTAGAACTTGTTGGTATTGATCCATATGAAAACTATGTTGATTGGAATGGTAATAATCTAAATGAACGTGAGCAAGTTTATAATAGATTCGTTGATAGACTAAAAGGTTACACCAATCGATTTAGTTTGTACCGTAAATATTCCGATGACATACATCAAATGTTGCAAGATGAATCATTTGATTTGATTTTCATTGATGGTTTACATGAATATAATCAACTGACTAAAGATTGTGCAAACTATTATTCTAAATTAAAAGAAGGTGGTATCTTTGCTGGTCATGATTACAATGCTATTGAAGGTGTTCGTAAAGCCGCAGATGAGTTTGCTGCTAAAGTTGGCAAAGAAATTCTCATTACAGAATGTGATGTTTGGTATTGGATTAAATAATGAAAAGTTGTATAGTACTCTCTGGTCAATATCGTACATTTGACCAAACATGGAAAGGCATCAAAGAGTTTATTGATTTAAACAACTTGGATGTTTATTGTCATTTATGGACAGATAATCTGGAAGAAGTTAAAAATGTTTCTGATAGATTGAATCCAGTAAAAATAGATTTTACAAATCCAAAGAGTTATGAGAATATGTTCAATGAAGTAGAACATAGAATCAGACTGGCACACACCAAAGGTCCAAATGAAGATAAGTTGGCAGGTAATGCTTCTATGAATTTTAGTCGTAAGAAGGCATTTGAACTAATTCAAGAATCATATGATATGTTAGTATACTGCCGATATGATATTCGTTTCAATAAAATGTTTGAGTTTACTAAACTTGATATGTTGTTAACACCTTTGGAAGAATCATATAATCTTATATCAGATATATTTGCCATTATGCCATTTAAAGATGCTAAACATTATTTCATTTATGATGAGTATGAAAGATTACACTCAACACAATTTGAACCTGAGTTTGAACATCATATGAGAGATGTAAGACAGTATGGTGATGAGAACATGAGAATTCATATGCATGAAAGATACTGTCCTCATATGATGTTACTGCGTAATATATACATGAATGGTGTGAAACACATTAATACAAACCAACTAGCGGTGTCATTACAGAGATGAAAATAGCATTATGTTTCACTGGTCAAGCCAGAGCATTTGAAAAAGGTTACGAATACTACAAACGTAATCTTTTGGATCATTATGATGTAGATGTGTACATTCATACATGGAAGTTTCCTGGTGAAGATAAATTAACTGAATTATATAAACCGGTTAAGATACACACACAAGTACCACCACTTGGTGATTTTGATAATAAGTATACAAACACACCGAATGCAGAGAAACATCCACCACGATTCACCTATCGTATGTTATACTCAACATATGTGTGTAGTCATTTAATTGAAGGTGATTATGATTGGGTGATTAAGGCACGGACAGATTATGCTCTGAATGTAGTGATACCTTTCAATGAACTAGACAATAATCAATTGTATATACCAAACTGTCGAATGGTGCCTGAAAGAGACTTTGGAAATGACCAATTTGCTTTTGGTTCAAAGAAAACTATGATGGATTATATGTCAACTTATATCAATATTGACAAATATTATGATGCAGGAAATCAATTTATTGGTGAAGACCTGATGAGAGCAAATCTACATGAACATAATTTACGATTAACATATGTTGATATGAATAATCCATTTCCACCAGGCAATTATAATGGTTCATGGCATTCCTTAATTCGTGATGATATTGAACAATGGAAAAAGTCGTAAAGGAATTAACAGGTCATTCTGGTAGTCAAATCTATTTGATTGAAGGTGATAGGGGTTTATACGTTAAAAAGGTAAATAACGTTCAGAGAAACCTAGAAAGAATGACAGACCTGTTCGAAAGATGTTATCCTGTACCTGAAATATACCATGCAGAAGAAAATCTTTTGCATATGCAGTATATTCATGGATTAGATATGAAAACATATTTGATTCATAATAATACAAGTTCGTTAATCAATTTTATTACCGACACAATAGATTCTTTTTCTGATAATTCCGTTTATAAAGATTATACCAATACATATATCAAAAAACTGGAATGGATGTTAGATGATAAAAGTCTACCATTTACAAGAGATGAACTGATTGATAGGTTACCAAAAAACTTACCACAATCAACATATCATGGCGATTTGACATTAGAAAATATCATATATCGGACTAGTGGCGGTTTCTTTATGATAGATGCAGTAACAGTAGAATACGATTCATATATATTTGATATTGCAAAGATGAGACAAGACCTTGAATGTAAATGGTTTCTTCGTAATACAGATATAAGGCTTGACACTAAACTACAACACATAAGAGATAAATTAAAGAGATGGTATCCAGATGCATTTGATGAATCACTTTTAATACTAATGTTATTAAGAGTGTATCTACACACAAAACCTGGAGACAAAGATTATGATTTTATTATGAAAGAAATAAACAGATTATGGAAATAATTGTACCAGCCGCTGGTCTGTCTACCAGATTCCCAGACATGAAACCGAAATATCTCTTATATGATTATAAGCATGATATGATGTTGATTAATGCTTTGCGTCCTTTTATTGACCGTGGTGACAGAATCCACATTGGTATATTGAGAGAACATGAAGAAAAGTATAATGTCACAGAACAAATTAAACATGAATATAAAGATTGTTTGATTCATATACTAGACAAACCAACTAGAGGTCCCGCCGATACAGTATATCAAATCATCAAGATGGCTGGTCTTCACACATCCGAAATCTTCATCAAAGATTGTGATAGTTATTTTGACCATGAGTTTTCTGATGGTAACTATGTCTGTGTGTCCAAAATATCACAACATGAGGTATTGAAGAAACTTTCTTCTAAGAGTTTTACTATCTCCAATAATAATGGTATCATTACAGACATTGTGGAGAAAGAAGTTGTATCCGATACATTCTGTGTTGGTGGTTATAAATTCTCCTCAGCCATGATGTTCAAAAAAGAATTTGAATCTCTAACCTCAGATAGAGAATTGTTTGTTTCGGATGTTATTGGTCGTTGTATTAGTGACCTACAGATGTTTACGGAGAAGTTGGTGACTAACTATGTTGATGTTGGAACTGCACAAGACTGGTTTGAACATAATGACAAACCTGTAATTTTCTGTGATATTGATGGCACAATCATCAAAGCACAAGGCAGAGTTGGTGAAAATTCATATGATAAAGAAGTAGTTCCATTAGTTAACAATATAAAAAGACTTTTAGAGTTACAGGCAAATGGTGCTCAATTCATCTTCACAACTGCCAGAGAAAATGACCAAACATCAAAAACCAGAGAGGTGTTATATTCTTTGGGTTTTAAAAGTTTTAATTTGTTGTGTGGTTTACAGAATTCTAAACGTATTCTGATTAATGATTACAATAATGCCAACCCATATCCTAGAGCCGAAGCAATTAATCTAAAACGTGATTCCGACAATTTAACTGATTTTCTATGATACCCAATAAAAATCTATTCATAGTCACATCATCACTTAAACCTAATATGGGTGCTTTTAGTGATGGCGATAGGTTTGCTCAGACTATTGCTTCTTTGAAATCCATTCGTAAACGTTTTCCATCAGGTTTTATTGTATTTTCGGATGTATCATTAAGACCAGTCTCCGACCTAGAAAGAGAATCAATTGCTCGTTTATGTGATGCTTATATTGATATGAGTGAACAACCAGATGTAAGAAAATGTTCAGAAAACCAGATGAAAAGTCATGCAGAAAATCTGTTAATGTTCTTCACTTTACACACATTGAAACAAAATAATCTATTAAAAGATGTGAAAAGAATCTTTAAATTCTCAGCAAGGTCTGAACTGGAAGATACTTTTGATATCAAAGAATATGATGACCTATTTGGTAAATATGTCTTTAAAAAATCAATTCCAAGTTGGATGCCTAATAATACTGGCAGTCTGTTTATTACCAGAATGTTCTCCTTCTGTATATCCTTATTAGACAATTATCTTCTTGTCATACAGAAAAATCTGCCATTATTGGACAAATTTGACACCGAACATGCTCATTGGATAAACATACCAAAAGAGTATCTGGTCGAATTTGACAAGGTTCATTGCTGGGGCTGGCTGGCCGGTAACGGACAAATCGAACATTATTGACAACTATATATCGGATCGAACAATTCACATTTTTGTTGGTCTGTGGTATAATCTATTATAAATAACCTTACAGGCAACCAAAGTGTGTTGCATTTCTAAAGGTATAATCTATGTTAACATTTCAATCTTTCCTGAAGGAAGAATCCGAAGGCGGCGAACTCAAACACATTCACCATGCGGAAGACCGTCCGTTGATGCACGGCCATGCTGGTTTTGAACATGCTCATGGTGCTCTGATGAAGGCACATGAACATATGATGGCTGGTGCCAAGAGTAGCAATCTGACCATGAAATATGATGGTTCTCCATCTATCGTTTTTGGCCATCACCCTAAAAATGGTAAGTTTTTTGTGGCTACCAAGTCGGCCTTCAATAAGAATCCAAAGATTAACCATACAGAAAAAGATATTGAAAAGAACCATGGCCACGCTCCAGGTCTTGTAACTTCACTCAAACACGCTCTCAAACACCTGCCAAAAGTAACACCTAAGACTGGTGTTTATCAAGGTGACTTGATGCACCATGCAGATAACAAAATGTTAAAAGAAGAATATTTGTTTGAAGCGGAAAAAAATAAAGTTTCTTTTACACCAAATACAATTACATATACTGCTCACGGCAAAGAAGCGGATAAGGTCAAAAGGTCTAAGGTTGGTGTAGTAGTTCATCAAAAATATAATGCTGACATGACCTCTGCTTCTCCTCATGTTGACCATGAAAGTTTTAAACAACATCCAGATGTTCATATTCACGGTGCAGAACATGATACATCTAAAGTTAAACATTCACCAGCAAATGAAACAGGATTTCAAAAACATATGGCAGCTGCCAAAGAAATCCACGATACACACGGTCACAAGATGTATGATTCTATTCATCCATCACACTCTGGTGAAACTGGACATTTATCCACATATATCAACAAAACAGTTCGCACAGGTGAAGTTCCAAATGTCAAAGGTTTCAAAGAACATATACATGCTGAACATGAAAAAAAGGCAGCCAAAGTAAAAACTGAAAAAGCTAAGTCTGAAAAAACAGGTGAAGGTGCCAAACAGATTGCTCATGTTGAGAAAAACAAGTCACATTATGGTAATTTGTTGACTATGCATCATCATTTAGGACAAGCTAAAAATCATTTGGTCAATTCATTAGAAACACATGAAGGTAATTACCAACATCATATTGAAGGTAAGAAATCTAAACCTGAAGGTTTCGTTGTTCATCACGATAATGAACCTACTAAGTTGGTTAACCGTCCAGAATTCGCTAGACAAAATTTATTAAAGGTGAGAAAATGAGCATCAATCAATTAACTAGACAACAACAAATTTTCCTTGAGAGAGCTGGATTAACAGAACTTCTAGAAGGCCGTGGTAAACTTACAGGTTCTGGAGAAATTGGTGCAGAACACCAGAAGAAATATATTGATCCACATGTAGGTTCAGGCAAATTTTCACACAACTTGGCAGCTGAACATGATGATTTACCAAAAGGTTCAGCAGTAAAAATTCATAAAGTTGAACATATCAATAATAAAATTCATGTTCATGCAGAAGATGAAACTGGAAACCATCATGTAATTCCTGCATCAAAGTTACATAAACCAGGCGAAGCTCCTCCTAACAAAGGACATGAATATGAAAGTAAGTTTGTTGAACGTATGAAACATCATGGAGTTATGCCAAAACATATGTCAGGTGCAGGTTCAACTGGTGGTACTGATTTTGCGGTAGAGCATAAGAAAAAAGGTAAATTTATTGCAGGATCCGTTACTGGTCGATTATTAAACGGAGAAACTAAAAATGGCACAACTGCTGCTATGGGTCAGCTGACTATTCATCACAGTAAAGAAAAAGGTTGGCATATCAAACCTGAGCAAAAAGCCAAACGTCCAGAATATGCAAAACACATTGAGAAAGCTGGTATCTTAAAACACATGAATACACATCATCCAGATCCACATAAAGAAGAAGAAACATTATCAGGTCGTGCAAAATCAATTGAAATTAAACATCCAAATTTACATCCAGCAGAAGGTTATTTAAAAGACCACCATGTACACGTACTACAAGTCGGCGGACATGGTACATATAAGGTTGGTGACAAAGATGAAACCGGCCATGGTTTACCTTCAATCTCCGGAAAAGGTAAATGGAGAATTAGAGAAAAACAAAAAGGAAACAAGAGTGCAAGAACTGTTGCTTTTCATCCAGATGGAGTTAAAGGACTGAATAAAAGTCATGTTGATTTGGATAATGATGAACACTTAAATAAATTTAAGAAAACGATAGGTCACAAATAATAAATGAAAACCTTTTTGGATTTATTACAGGAAGATAAAAGTGGTGATGTTCACCACGTTATGGCCTTTGGCCGTATGAATCCTCCTACAACTGGCCATTTAAAAGTAATTGATAAGGTCAAAGAAGTTGCTGCGAAACATAATGCCGGACATACTGTTGTAACATCACATTCACAAGATAAGAATAAGAATCCATTATCTGCTGCACAAAAAATTAAACACCTCAAGAGATATTCTCCTGGCAACAACTTTGCATCATCTGACAAAGAACATCCTTCATTTCTACATCATGCAGCTAAATTACACAAACAAGGTGTAACACATCTACATATGGTAGTTGGTTCTGACCGTGTCGGAGAAGTGAAAGAGAAATTAAACAAATACAATGGCACACATCCAAGTGCTTTATACAATTTCAAAAAGATTACAGTTCATTCTGCTGGTAGCCGTGATCCAGATGCAGAAGGCACAACTGGTATGTCTGGTACCAAAATGCGTGAATATGCTAAGCACAAAGATATCAAGTCTTTTAGACAAGGTGTTCCATCACATGTATCTGATTCTCATACAAAAGAGTTGATGCACGATACTCGTACAGGTATGGGTATCCACGAATCTTCCTATCATGGGTTATTCAAAGCAGTATTTGTGACTGGTGGACCAAGTTCAGGTAAAGACGTTGTTATCCGTGAGTCTATTCCACACCAAGGTGCTGTAGAAATCAATTCGGTTCAAGCTTTTGACTATCTGATGGACAAACAGAAGTTATCTGAAACCACAAAAGACTATCGTAGAGAAGCCATTCGTTCCCGTCTTCCTTTGATTATTAATGGTCCGGCTGATGACCATTACAGAATGATTACAATCAAAGAAGAATTGGAAGAACTTGGTTATGAATCAATGATTGTTTTTGTTGATACAACAAATGAAGCCAGTAAAGAAAGAAATGAACGATTGACCAAGATGGTGTCTGAATCTGTCAGACAAGATAAATGGCAAATGGCTCAATCAAGTAAAGAAGCGTATCGTCAGAATTTTGAACGATTTGTAGATTTTGATAATAGTGAATCACTAGAATCAATACAAGAAGATATCACCTCAACATATCAAAAGGTTGATAACTTCTTTGCAGGCGAGTCCTATACTGAAACGGCAAATATGTGGTTAGAAAACCATGTGCCGCTAAATATAGGAAGTTATAATTCTTTGTTTAAGGAAAATGAAAATGTTAAGAAAAATTCTAGGTTTGTTCAAAGGTTCAACGAAAACAAATCCATCAAGCTCAGAAAAGGTGGAAGTCCAGCCGCAGCCGGTCCAGGAGACATTAGTCCCGACAACCGTCCAGGAGACTCCAATGCCGACAACATCAAGTGGGACGGTAGAAAGCCAAGAAGCACCTACACCTTCAGAACCTACTCCGAAGAAAACAAGCCGAGCATCAAAATCTTCCCAGAGCCCAAAGAAAACAACTTCTCGCAAGACAAAGACAAAGTAAGTCGTAAAAAGTACGGCGACAAGTCATTAAAAGATTCTCGTATTCAAAGTACCGATGGTGTTGGTTCAACATACAACACTCGTACTAACGGTTCAGGTTTAACTGGTGGCGCTGGATTAGGTAATCCATTATCATCTGAGAGTATAGATTATAGTAATGCAAGTCCTGCCAGTACGGCAATGCCATCCGGTGGTTCTGTAAATCCTTTGAGTAATAGTTATGATACCTTTAAGAAGTTTAGAAAGACACTTAAAAAAGAAGCCATAGATGATCCAGGTGCAAATGATATGGGTGTCGGTGGTACTTTAGGTGGAGCAACGAATAAAGAGCCAATGGAGAATCCAAAAGATAAGATAGGTTTTTCATACGACATTAAAAAGAAGAAAAAGAAATGAAATCTTTCCTAGAATTTTTAGAAGAATCTCCAGCATGGCAACGTTCTGCTGGTAAAGATCCAAAAGGTGGACTCAATCGTAAGGGTATTGCATCCTATCGTGCTGAACATCCAGGTTCTAAACTTTCAATGGCAGTTACAACTAAACCTTCTAAACTGAAAGCCGGATCCAAAGCAGCAAATAGACGTAAGTCATTTTGTGCAAGGATGTCCGGAATGAAAAAAAGATTAACATCTGCTGCTACAGCACATGATCCAGATTCAAGAATCAATAAATCCCTACGTAAGTGGAACTGTTAAACGGAGAACAAGAATGATAAATTTAAAAAAACAAGACAATGTTGCTGATGTTGTAAATGAAATTTTACAACAAGAAGCACTCAAAGGAAATCAACACAAAATTGATGCCAATCATAATGGTAAAATCGATGGCGAAGATTTCAAGATTCTCCGTGGTAAAAAGAAGGTTGAAGAAGAACTAAAAGGTGGCCAAAAGAAAATCGATAAAAACCATAATGGTAAGATTGATGGTGAAGATTTCAAGATTCTTCGTGGAGAAAAGAAAATGAAAGAAGGAGTTGATGTTGATGACCGTACAAAAGATACCTTGTTTGGTCGTGAAAAAACTAAACAAAAAGACGATGTAGGTCCTGAATCTAATGCGAAAACTTCAAAATTTAAATTGAAGAATGAAGATACCGAAGAACAAAGAGTTTTGGCTAATACTAATCCCGTGGCTGTTTTGAAAAATTTGAAACCAGAAACACAAGAACCAGCAAATAAGAATAAAGAATATGAAAACAAAAAACAGCTTCGTGTAAAAGAAGATACCGAACAGATTGATGAGTTATCAATCAATACATTAACAAGAGTAAAACATGCTGCAACTTCTGCAGCTTCTGATGCAAGTCGTGAAGGTGATGAAGGTAAAGCAACTAAGCGATATGACCTTGCCGGCAAAGCTAGTAATAAAATTGAAACTAAAAATAGAGCATTAGGATTAAAACCATCTGGTCAACATGCATTTGAAGAAGTAGAACAGATTGATGAATTATCAAAAGATACTTTAGGTTCATATTTGGATAAAAAGAAATCTGAATACATGAAAGGCAAAACTCAATCCGGTTCAAAAGAAAATGCCAAAGATATACAGAACATGGGTAAAGCTCACGACAAGATGACTCTTAAAAAAATGAAAGAGTCTTTTGAAGAACCAATTCTAGATGAATTGATTTATGAAGTTATGTCTAAAGATGCTTCTGCTGGTGATTACATTCACGATTTCATTCATTCAGACAATCCTAAGTTTGCTGGTAAATCTAAAGCCAAGCGTAAAGAAATGGCCTTGGCAGCATACTATTCAAAGAAGAATGAAGAAGTTGTCAATGAAGGTCTAAAAGACATGGCCAAGAAAACATTCAAAGCTTTGACTGGTGGTTCAGATAAAGACCATTTAGACCGTCTAAAAAAAGATATGTATGGTGATAGTGAAGTTAAATATGCAGCAAAGACATTAGTTAAGCATGCAAAAGATCCACTTGGCCTGAAAAAAGAGGAAGCTGAACTCGAAGAAGGTTGGGACGATATGGTCAAAGCCGCACAAGAAAAAGTGAAGTCTGGTCCTAAACCATCAGGTGGTTCTGGTAAAAAAGAAGGTTCACGTTATGGTGGTTCTAAACAAAAAGATAAACCAGAACAAGATGTTAAAGAAGCGACAGATACAGTTGAAAAAGATCCAAAAACAGGTAAAATTAAAAGCTGGATGCATACTGGAGATTGGAAAAAATCAACAAATAAAGATGCACACGGTAAAGTAACACATGCTTCCGATTTAGCTCGCCGTAAGACAGAAAAAATGAGTGAAGCCAAAGATCCAAACATGGATGCTGGTGTTGGTTCACAACCTAATTTTGCTACCGATGCAACTAAGCCAATGCAAGCTGCTCAAACCATGGCAAAGAAATCACTTGCTAAAATGAGAAGTGACATGATGGCCAAAAAGAGTAAATAATATGTCTAAAAGATCCGATTTAGTAAAATCAATCATCAAAAGCAATGTTGATGAATTGACTGAAGATGCTGTACTGAATACCTTTTTGAAATCCAGGGGTCTTAATCCATTACATGTGTCAAAAGACCAAAAGGTTGCTCACTCAAAGATGGGTGAGTTTCTTAAATGGAAAAGAGACCACATGTTTTCTAGGCCAGTAACAGAAGCCGTGGATAAAAAAGACACAGTTACATTTGATATTCCATTACTGATTCGTGTACTTGAATTAACAAGAGAAGATATTAAATCAGATATCGATTTACACCGTGTAGTTGAACGACTAATACAAATTCGTAATAAAGGTGTATTGACAATGGCAGATTATAGAATGATTGCCCATCTTCCTAATATTAGAACAAAACATGTTAATGAGAACCATGTTGCTATTGCCATGGGTAAGATGTTGGATGATGAAAGTGGTATGGTGTTGACTCAGATAGAAGAATTAGAACGTGGTTGTGCCATGATTCGTTCTTATATTGGTAAAGATTATGAGAAACAATTACCGGCTTGGGTTCAAGCCAAGATTACTTTGGCCACAGACTATATGTCTACTGTTGGTAACTATCTTGTGAGTAAAAATGAGAATGTTAAAGAAGCTCATGATCCTTGGCAAGACAAACATTTTGGTCCAACAAAAGTAATTAAACAAAAATATCATGTTAAGACCGATACTAAATCATATAATGTTAAAGCCGATAATGAAGAACATGCACACAAACTGGTAACTAAACACGCTCCTGGTTCTAAGATTGTTTCTATTGAACACAAAGGCCGTATGATGGAAGAAGTTGAAATTAATGAATTAAACAAATCAACTCTGGCTTCTTATGCAAAAAAAGCAACAGATGATGCAACGTATCATTCTTTTTCCGCTGGAACAAGATCCGCAAAAGATCCACAAAGATTAAAAGATGATGAAAAGGCAATGAAAAGACAGTCAGGTGTTAATAAGGCTATTGACCGTTTATCTAAAGAAGAAGTTGAACAGGCTGATGAATCCTACAATGGTCCACGTGGAGACAAGTTGATTGCTGTTTCTCATGCTGCTTATGATGCTGGAGATAAAGCGAAATCTAAACGTGCTCATGGTTTGGCTATGAAGGCAGGAGAAAGATATAGAAGTAATCCTGTTAACAGAGACAAAGCAATTTCTCACATCATGTCTGGTGCCAATAGTGATTATACTTCAGGTAAGACAAGAACCAATGATTCCGTTGAAATCGATGGTACACCAATACAGGAAGGTTCTGCTGCTGTCCGTTTGGCAATGGCTCTCCGTAAAGAACGTGAAGCCAGAGAACTGAAAGACAAGTCCCGTGAAGCCGCAGAGAGAAATGAAAAGAAACCTGCAAAGTTAGATAATGTTTTTGGTATCACAGGCCAAGCGTTGAGAAAAGAGAATACTTTGGATCCAAAGGCTGCCACGGAGGCACCTAATGATTGTGCTAACACACCAGACGATGTGGCACCAAAAGACAAGAACAAGAAATTGATTCAAATGTCTAAGTCTGCTCGTATCATTAAGTCTATCTATAATAGAAAGAACATGAAAGAAGAAACTTTCGATACAGAGAAAGAAGATAAATCAGTTGCCACTTATGGTAAAAAACCTAAGTTAACTGACAATGAGAAGAAAATCGAAGCGGTTGGTGGTAAAACACAAGCTGCAGCAATTATGACGGGTGGAACAACCTTGACTGGTACTCCACGTGACACAGTAGAAATTGATCCAATGATGAAACTCAAACCTGGATTAATGGGACAATCAGGTCAAGCAATTAAACCTAAAAACAATAACAGATAAATACAAAGATAACCCTCGGTTAAAAGGAGAATAAAATGTCATCTTGGGGAAATAACGATAACGCAGCTAACGCACCATATTGGGCAGTTAATACTGTCGTTAAAACAAATGCACCTTCTGTAGCTGCACCAACAGCATCAAACGTTGCATTATTGTATGGAAATACACAATTTCAAGCGTATACACAAGACACAACCGTTGGTTTGTTCTTAGTTGATGCTACTGAAACTACCGCTGGTGGTGATAATGTAACAGACATATCATTGAGAACTTATGGTTCCGGATACGTAGAAGCACCTAGTGTTACTATTGCAGCAAGTGGTGGTGCATATAGTGCATCCGCAACAGCAAGTATCTCTGGTGGTAAAGTTAGTAACATTACAGTTGCTAATACTGGTGTTGGTTATACATCCGATCCAGCAGTTACAATTCAAGTACCTGTTCTCACCGTACCAGTTGGCCAAGTTGTTGCAGCTAACGATGTGATTATGTACACAGGTCACAGCCAATCTAACGGTGCTGCTCTGATATTCAACTGGAATGGTTCTGCAAATATTGGTGGTCTAACCAACGCAAACACATATTATGTTGCTCCTGTTGATGCAAATAGATTCTCATTGTCTACAACAGCGGCTAACGCTGCTAACAATATTGTTATTGATTTAACAACAACTGGTGGTGCTGGTCAATACTTCACTATCGTTGCTGGTGTTGGTGCTACTGCCGTTTCTGACCGTGGTTTGTCTCAAGGCCAATCTGGTGCAGAACACGCAACTCACGTTGGTTGGAACTTGAAGAAAGTTGGTGCTGGTGGTCGTGCTGGTCGTGTAACATTTGAAACTCTTGTTGCTCTATCTTCACCGATTGGTGACGGTTCAGACGATATTTCATTGCCTGACGCTTAATTAATAGGGGGGTTAATCACCCCCTTTTCAATATGTTTGATGATTTAAATGATGACAATTTTTTGATGTATGCTATAAAATGCTATACTTCACCACATTGTATACAATCTGAATTTGACGGAGATATCAAAAGAACAAAATACCTGAAAAGGTTATTTCGTAGATACAAGATAACTAAATCCGTCAAAGAAAGATTAATTTTAAATCATATCATACTATTGAACAATGTTTTTGGTCCAGCTGCAACTGCGAGAATATTGTTCTATAGAATAGATGAACGTGATTATGATATACTGAAATCTTTTCTTGCTTATCTTAATATTATGCCAGATGTGATTTATGGAATTAGAGGAAAGAACATCTACACACAAGACATTCCATTAGAACAAAACATACTAGAGATACTAAGAGCAATATGAAATCATTTAAAGACTTTTTAGGTCCAGAAGCCACCAAGCAACAAGATGCTGCTGAAATTGCTCGTCAGAAAAAACATTTGGCTAACAAGGCAAAAGAGTATCACGACCAAGGTGCTCGTGAAGGCGGCCACGGTGCTGCTGTTGCTAAAGGTATCACATTCGACCTAGCTAAAAAGAACATCAAAGAAGTTAAAGAACCAACAGGTAAATTAAAGAATGCTTGTTGGACTGGTTATACTGCCGTTGGTATGAAAAACAAAGGTGGTAGACAAGTTCCTAATTGTGTTCCAGTCAAAGAGGATGGCGCAGGTGGTGTTGCAGCAGGTCCAACTAACGTAGTTGGTGGCGCCGCAATTGCTGGTTCAGGCGGCGCAGGTGGTGAACCTGGTGTTTCAAAGAAAAAAAATCCACTAATGTCATTCTTCAAGCGTAAACAACCAAAGATGTAAATGTGGATTCTAAAATTTCTGCCTGACTGGATATTTTACGGAATCTTCCTTGTTGGGGTGATTGGATTCGCAGCGACATATCTTTTCAAATACATTCCAATACCTTTCATATACGTGTATCGTAAGCCAATACAGATTGGTTCTGTGTTGGCTATTATTTTTGGAACATTCATGTCTGGTGCCATTTATGATAATGAAGCATGGGAAGCTCGTGTTAAAGAAATGGAAGCTAAAGTTGCCAAAGCAGAAGAACAGTCTAAAGAAGCTAATACTGTTATAGAAAACAAAGTTGAAAAGTCCAAAGAAAGGATTGTACAAAAACAAGTTGTTGTCAAACAATACATTGACCGTGAAGTTGTTAAATATGATAACAGTTGTGTCATACCAAAAGAATTTGTTGAGATACACAATAAGGCAGCAACAAAATGAAATATTTAATTCTGGTATTAATGTTGGCTGGATGTTCCACAACTGTTCCTGTTACTTCTAAATTTCCTGAAGCCCCTAAATATTCATTACAGACTTGTCCACAACTTCAGACTTTAAAAGAAAGTTCGAAGTTAAGTGAAGTCGCTAATACTGTAACAATAAATTATTCTACATATTATGAATGTGCCGTGAAGAATGATGCATGGATCGAATGGTATAAAATTCAGAAACACATTTTTGAAAGT
>Ga0209188_1001389_pt1 | contig 19671 bp, 22 predicted proteins | sample C_130625_EF_Meta_FD_187307 | JGI IMG/M metagenome (GOLD analysis project Ga0209188, IMG submission 187307) | Freshwater microbial communities from Lake Croche, Canada to study carbon cycling - C_130625_EF_MetaG (SPAdes) (version 2) | ecosystem: Environmental > Aquatic > Freshwater > Lake... | reverse complement strand
GATCCATCACATCAAGGCCAATCGCATCGACATCCAACATACCAAGCGCTTTATCGGCGACCGCGCGGGTAACCGCTTCAACGCCATCAACAATCGCAAAATCGCGCACCCGCCGTAACAAACGGCCTGCAATACGCGGCGTGCCCCGCGCGCGTTTGGCGATTTCATTCGCGCCATCATCTGTCATCGGCACACCAAGCACGCGAGCACCGCGCCGGACAATCAAATCCAATTCGTCAACCGTATAAAAATTCAAGCGAATGGGAATGCCGAAACGATCGCGTAATGGCGTCGTTAAAAGGCCTGCGCGCGTTGTGGCGCCGACAAGCGTGAATTTCGCGAGATCGATTTTAACCGAGCGTGCGGCAGGCCCCTCGCCAATGATCAAATCAAGCTGGAAATCTTCCATCGCCGGATAGAGAATTTCTTCCACCGCGGGATTGAGCCGATGAATTTCATCGATAAACAGCACATCGCGTTCTTCGAGATTGGTCAGCTGGGCCGCAAGATCGCCCGCTTTTGCAATCACGGGGCCCGATGTTGAGCGGAAATTGACGCCCAATTCCCGCGCCACGATTTGCGCCAAGGTCGTTTTGCCTAAGCCCGGGGGACCCACAAACAACACATGATCCAGCGCGTCTTTGCGCGCTTTGGCAGCCTCGATAAACACTTTCAAATTGGCCCGCGCCGCCGCTTGGCCCGTAAAATCATCTAAAACAAGCGGACGCAGCGAGGTGTCGAGATCATCCTCGCGTTTTTCGGCAGTCATGAGCCCGGGACGCGTCACTTGGCCAACTCCTTCAAGCCCTGCCGGATGAGGGCAGAGGTTTCCGCGCCATCCCCCAACGACTTCACCGCCGCAGCAATCGCTGTCATGGCGTGCGCTTGCGGATAACCGAGATTGGCTAGAGCGGATACCGCATCAGCCACGGGCTTGGGTGCCGCGCGATCCGATATCGAAGTTGCAAGCGTTGAAAGGCCTAAATCGATGCCGGTGAGCGCGGGCGATTTATCCTTTAATTCCGAGACAATCCGTTGCGCGAGTTTCGGGCCAACGCCCGGCGCGCGCGCCACCATGGCTTTGTCACCCGTGCCGATGGCGGTTGCAATTTCACCACCCGTCATGATGGATAAAATTGCGAGCGCGACTTTCGCGCCTACACCCTGCACGCTTTGCAGCAGGCGAAACCATTCGCGTTCTTGCTCAGAGGTAAAGCCAAACAAACGGATCGCATCTTCGCGCACTTGGGTTTCGATGAAAAGAATAACGGCCTCGCCATTGGTTAGCGTTTGCAAAGTGCGAGAAGAACCCTGAACGACATAGCCAACACCATGCACATCAATAATGGCGTGGTCTTCGCCAATGCCATCAACCGTGCCTTTGAGTTTACCGATCATGCATTGCTGCCTTTCGCACCATGAAGCTTTTCATCAACGAGATTTGCCATGGCATGGGCATCATGATCAGGAATCGCTTGAAGTCCTGCAACAACGCCTTCACGGTCAGCCTCGGAGCGATTTTGGCTTACTTTCCATTTACCCGCGATAGCAACAATGTCGATTTCGATGCCAACAATCCCGCGAACCTGTCCATCTATATAGGGCGCAGGCGCATCATCCACCGCCCAAGGCTTTGGATACCCACCTTCCATCATATCGGTAAGATCGCGGATTTGACGGCCAAGCCATTGCGGATCATCCATTACCCGCGCAAGGCCACGCACTTGCACCGTGGCGTAATTCCAGGTGGGCACAACTTTGCCCGTCTCACGTTTGGTTTCATACCAGCCGGGATGCACATAATGCTGCGCGCCTTGAAACACGACCAAGGCCTCGGCGGCTCCGTCGATTTCTTTCCACTGCGGATTGGCGCGTGCCACATGACACCGCAACCTTCCGTGCTCACCCGCCTCGGGATCGATCATGAAGGGGATAGGATTAGCGACGATCCCCGAAGGACCATGGGTAATCAGCAGCCCAAGCGGAAAGGCACGGATCAGTGCATGCTGATTGGCGGGCGAGTCTTCATGAAAATGGGGCGGCTGATACATAAAGAAGCCTTCGACAGATGAGAACGAAACCAGAATATAGGAGGATTCGGGGTTAGTAAAACGCTTAAACTCCAGCCATTCGTGCTTTTAAGCCGCGATGTTGCGCGTGAGTTATCGCAATCGCCAAAGCATCGGCCGCATCCGGTGTTTTCGCGTCCGATTTTGGCAACAGCACTTTTACCATCATGTGAATCTGATCCTTATCGGCGTGGCCCGAGCCAACCACCGTCTTTTTAATCAGATTTGGGGCATATTCGCCCACCGATAGGCCGTTAAGGGCCGGAACCAGCAAGGCAATACCTCGCGCTTGGCCGAGCTTGAGCGTTGCGCGGGCGTCTTTATTGACGAAGGTTTCTTCAACCGCCGCCTCATCGGGTGAAAAAGAGGCGATCACACCCTGCAAGCCATCGTGCAGCTGGCGCAAACGCTCGGAGAGTTCGCGCTTTTCATCGGATTTAATGGTTCCGCACGCGATAAAATGCAGTTTTGACCCATCCTGCTCAATCATGCCCCAGCCCATATTTCTGAGGCCGGGATCAATGCCGAGGATGCGGATAGGGGCCATTATCCGCCGAGTTTCGCCATCAGAGCGTCAGAAAACTCGACATTCGAATAAACATTCTGCACATCGTCACTGTCGTTGAGATTGTCGAGAAGCTTCATGATTTTCTCGCCCGCTTCATCATCGACCATGATCGTGTTTTGTGGCCGCCAGATCATGCCGGTTTTGCGTGGCTCCCCGAATTTTTCTTCCAAAGCTTTTGCAACATCGCGCAGATTTTCAAGCGTGGTGACAATCTCATGGCCATCTTCTGAATAAGTCGCGTCATCAGCGCCTGCTTCGATGGCTGCTTCCATCATCTGGTCTTCGGTCGCGACCTTGGCATCAAATTCAACGACACCAATCCGGTCAAACATGAACGAAACGGCGCCCGTTTCGGCCAAAGCACCACCCGATTTTGAAAAATAGGAACGCACTTCAGGTGCTGTGCGGTTGCGGTTATCCGTGAGGGCTTCGACGATCACAGCAACACCGCCAGGGGCGTAACCCTCATAGCGAATTTCTTCGTAATTCTCGGCATCCCCGCCAAGCGCCTTTTTAATCGCGCGCTCGATATTGTCTTTCGGCATGTTTTCGGCGCGCGCGGCCTGAATGGCAGCACGCAAACGCGGATTCATGTTCGGATCAGGCAGGCCCAGCTTTGCGGAAACCGTGATTTCGCGGGCGAATTTCGCGAACATCTTGGAACGCACCGCGTCCTGCTTGCCTTTGCGGTGCATGATGTTCTTGAATTGTGAGTGGCCGGCCATTGTAATCCCTACCAATTATGTTCGAAGTGGAGCGCTTATAGTGTGCGATGGGTCGAAAATAAAGCCATTATAGGAGGCCTAAGCCTCCCAAAAGGCGGGCAGCGAAGGCGAAAGACGCGGGCCGATCCGAACCGCTGCAACTTTCATCGCAAGCCCCGTGCGGTCATCCGTTTCGACCGCAATGCCCGAAAGCGTGCCCTCGCCGCTCGCCGCTTCAAGCCGTGAGCCGGGGGTTTTTTCGACAAACCGCCGGACGGGCTCCTCCTTCGTCATACCAAGAATGGAGTCATAATCGCCACACATGCCGGCATCCGTCATATAGGCCGTGCCGCCATCAAAAATTTGATAATCGGCGGTTGGCACATGAGTGTGCGTGCCGACAACGAGACTGGCCCGCCCATCCAGATAATGTCCCATCGCCTGCTTTTCGCTCGACGCTTCGCCATGAAAATCAACGATGACGGCATCGGCGACACGGCCGAGCGGCGCTTCCTGTAAAGCGCGATCAACCGCAGAAAAAGGATCATCCAGCGGATCCATATAAAGCCGCGCCATGGCGTTAACGACGAAAACACGCGCACCGGAGGCTGTTTCAACCAGAGTTGCGCCACGTCCGGGCGTGGTCGAGGGGTAATTAATCGGCCGCAAAAGGCGCGGTTGGCGTTCGATAAACACCAAAGCCTCGCGCTGATCGAAGGAATGATTGCCAAGCGTGATGGCATCGCCGCCCGCTGCTAAGAGTTCATCGCAAATGGCCTCAGTGATGCCAAAACCGCCTGCCGCATTTTCACCATTGATGACGACGCAATCCAATGACCACCGCTTCCTAAGGGTCGGCAAATGCTCCGTAACGGCCGTACGACCGGGTCTTCCGACGACATCACCTAGAAAAAGTAACCGCATTTTTTAAAAATGTCCTGACGCTCTTCCTAAAATTACTCGCACGGGCGCGGTGCAAAGTCATGCAAAAAGCCAAAATCTGGAACAAAGATGTGGCTTTGCATTGATCGAACGCGAAGCTTGCGCTACAGCACTTTTATATCCTGATTTTATAACGATAGAGGTTCTCTAATGGCCAATCATGATCACTCCGCCGGTTCCGCCATGGATTATGCCGAACATGAACGCACCTATGGAATGTTTCTCGGCTTGGTAAAATGGGGCAGCATTTTTGTTGTAGCCCTCTTGGTCGGAATGGCGATCTTCCTGATCTGATCCAACACACATCCGGTTTTAGATCGGTTGCGTATTATCGTTGAACAGTCCAAATCCGGGGGGATTTATGCATATTGCCGTTATTACCGAAACCGGCGCGCTTGAAACCCGGGTTGCCGCAACACCCGAGACAGTCAAAAGGCTTATTGCTCTCGGCGGATCGATCACCATTGAAGCTGGCGCTGGTTTAGCCTCAGGCATTCCAGATAATGACTACGTAACCGCTGGTGCGGTGATCGCAAAAAATGCGAAAGATGCGCTCAAAAGCGCGGAAGTTGTTTTAAAGGTTCGCCGCCCATCCTCTGCTGAAATCAAGCTGATGCCAAAAGGCGCATTGGTTTTGGCTATTATGGACCCCTACGACAATGCCGAGGCGTTGACCGCCATGGCAGAAGCAGGCCTTGCAAGCTTTTCCATGGAATTGATGCCGCGTATCACCCGCGCCCAAGTCATGGACGTGCTGTCCAGCCAAGCCAATCTGGCGGGATATCGGGCCGTTATCGATGCTTCCGGTGAATATGGCCGCGGTATGCCGATGATGATGACGGCTGCGGGTACAGTGCCTGCCGCAAAAGTCTTTATCATGGGTGCTGGCGTTGCTGGCTTACAAGCCATTGCGACCGCGCGTCGTCTCGGTGCAGTCGTGACAGCAACCGATGTTCGCCCTGCAGCGAAAGAGCAGGTTGCCTCACTCGGCGCTAAATTCGTGGCCGTTGAGGACGAAGAATTCAAACAGGCTGAAACGGCTGCGGGCTATGCCAAGCCGATGTCGGCCGAATATCAGGCCAAGCAGGCCGCATTGGTGGCTTCCCATATTGCAAAGCAAGATATCGTCATCACAACGGCACTTATCCCCGGCCGCCCTGCACCGAAGCTCGTCTCGGAAGACATGGTCAAATCGATGCGTCCGGGCTCGGTGATCGTCGATCTCGCGGTTGAGCGCGGCGGAAATGTCGCGTTGTCGAAGGCTGGCGAGACGGTTTTGACCGAAAATGGCGTCAAGATTTTAGGACCGCTCAATCTTCCGGGCCGGATCGCTGCGAGTGCGTCAGCCCTTTATGCCAAAAACCTCTTCTCCTTCTTGGAAACGATGATCGATAAGAGCACCAAAGCACTGAACGTGAATTGGGATGACGAGCTTGTAAAAGCGACCAACCTGACACGCGACGGTGCCATCACCCATCCGGGCTTTCAGCCCAAGGCTTAACCGATAAGGGACGCTTTCCATGGCAAGCGATACCGCCCAAATGTTCTACGACAAAGCCGTCGCCGCTGCGAAAGCCGCGCGCGAAATGGCCGATGCAGCTCAGGCCTTTGCTGAACAGGCAGGCTCGCTCGCAGGTGCCGCCGCACATGGCGCATCGGGCGGGGCGATTGATCCTTTCGTCTTCGAATTTGCCCTTTTTGTCATGGCTGTGTTCGTCGGCTATTTCGTGGTGTGGTCTGTGACGCCCGCACTTCATACGCCACTGATGTCGGTGACGAACGCGATCTCATCCGTGATCGTAGTGGGTGCGCTTTTAGCCGTTGGCGTTGATAGCTCAATGGCAGGTGATGAAGGCTCGATTATGGCGCGGCTTTTTGGCCTTGGCGCTTTGATCCTTGCGAGTGTGAATATTTTTGGCGGATTCCTCGTCACCCAGCGCATGCTGGCGATGTATAAGAAGAAGGGCTGAACCGATGTCCGGCAATCTCGCGGCTCTGCTCTATCTCGCCTCTGGCGTTCTCTTCATCCTCGCACTGCGCGGACTTTCTTCGCCTGCCACCTCGCGACAGGGTAATCTCTTCGGCATGATCGGCATGGGCATCGCTATGCTGACCACGCTAGCGGTTGCACCCCCAGCTGGTGTTTCTGGTTGGCTGCTCTTAGCACTTGGTCTCGCAATTGGCGGCGGCTTTGGTGCCGTGCTGGCGCGCCGTATCGCCATGACCGCGATGCCGCAACTCGTTGCCTTCTTCCATTCCCTTGTTGGTCTTGCGGCCGTGTTTGTGGCCGCCGGGGCACTTTATGCGCCTGAAGCATTCCATATTCTTTCCAATGGTGCGATTAAATCGGCCAGCATTGTTGAAATGTCGCTCGGCGTAGCGATTGGTGCGATTACCTTTACCGGTTCGATCATCGCGTTCTTGAAGCTCAACGGCAATATGAGCGGCAAGCCGATCATGCTGCCGAGCCGCCATCTCATCAATATTGCGTTAGCCGCTGCGCTTATCGTTCTGCTCGTTCTGTTTGTCGCCACCCAAAGCACGTTGTTCTTCTGGCTCATCACGCTGACGGCCTTGGTACTTGGCGTGTTGATCATTGTCCCGATTGGTGGCGCGGATATGCCGGTCGTTGTCTCGATGCTTAATTCCTATTCGGGCTGGGCAGCCGCAGGCATCGGCTTTACGCTTTCGAACATGGCGCTGATCATCACCGGTGCGCTGGTTGGATCTTCGGGCGCCATTCTGTCCTACATCATGTGTAAGGGCATGAACCGCTCGTTCTTCTCGGTCATTCTTGGCGGGTTTGGTGGCGAAACGTCATCAGGCGCGGCTGGAGTTGTCGAGACGCGTCCTGTTAAGCAAGGCTCGGCAGAAGACGCCGCCTTTATGATGAAAAATGCCTCGAGCGTCATCATTGTACCAGGATATGGCATGGCAGTAGCACAGGCCCAGCATGCGCTGCGCGAAATGGCTGATTTGCTCAAAAAGGAAGGCGTAGAAGTGAAATACGCCATTCACCCTGTTGCAGGTCGTATGCCCGGGCACATGAACGTGCTGCTTGCAGAAGCCAATGTTCCTTATGACGAAGTATTTGAGCTTGAAGACATCAACTCAGAATTCGCCCAAGCCGATGTGGCTTTTGTGATTGGCGCCAATGACGTGACCAATCCGGCGGCCAAGACCGATCCGCAATCACCGATTTTCGGTATGCCAATCCTCGACGTTGAGAGGGCCAAAACCGTGCTCTTCATCAAGCGCGGCATGGGCTCCGGCTATGCGGGTGTTGAGAACGAGCTCTTCTTCAAGGACAACACGCTGATGCTGTTTGCCGATGCGAAGAAGATGGTTGAGGAAATCAACAAGTCGCTCGGGCACTGAGAGAAAGAAGCGTTTTATAAAAGCGCTTCTTTAAAACCACTTCTTGTTCAAGAAGTCGCCAATTCCGCCGCTATTATTGGCCGGAGCAGCTGTGCCCGATAGGCGTGCCATACCCTCTTTCGCGCCAACACTGTTGAAATCAATGCTCAAAGCGCGCTGATAGGCCTCTTGCGCCGCTTTCTTGTCGCCTTTGTTTTCATTGGCTTGACCTAAGCCAACCCAACCTTCGACCAAATTGGCATCGACATTGAGGCAGGAGTTAAAATCCTCAATCGCTGAATCAAATTTGCCCAAAGCAACCAGACTTTGACCGCGCGCCAAATAGGGCGCGGCGACAAACGGATCGCGATCGATCGCGGCGTCAAAATCATTGGTCGCCTTTTTGTGCAGACCCTGCTTTTGGAAAATCAGTCCGCGCGAATGATAGGCCTGTGCGGATTCCGGATTAAGTTTGATGGCACTCGTCAAATCGGCAATCGCTTCCGGATAACGCGCCATTGCGCGGTACAGATTGCCACGACCTAAATAAGCAGCGCCGTACGAAACATTCGAAGAAATCGCATGGTTGAAATCGCTCAGCGCCAAATCATCTTCACCCGTCTGGCGATAGGCGAGCGCGCGGTTGGTGTAGGCTGCGGCATAGCCGGGCTTTAATTCAATGGCTTTTGTAAAATCCGCCTCGGCCTCAATAAACTTGCCAATACGGGCAAGAGCCGCACCGCGCGTATTATAAGCCGTGGCATCGCTCGGATTTTTAGCAATAACAGCCGACAGGGATTCGATGTTAATCGCAGCCGTTGCCTTGTCCGTATCCATTTCGGCAACAGAGGCTATAGGGGCTGGCGCATTACCACCACTGCTGACGCAACCTGCCAGCACAAGCGCAAGAAGGCTGACGCACATGGCATGCGATAATGCTCTGCCGCGATATGTTTCACCCTTGCCCAATGCCATGTCACTCTCTCCCCGTGCGATGTCGCGATCTATGTAGGGATTCGAAGAGATTCGGGCAACAAAAAGGGCGCTTCGATTATGAATTCGAAGCACCCGTTTGATATTTATATGTTGCGAAGGATCGCAGCGTGATTAGCGCGCGAAAACCTTTGGCTTTGGCGCAGGCAGCAAGCCTTCACGCTGAAGCTTCTTGCGGGTCAGCTTGCGAGCGCGGCGGACCGCTTCTGCTTCTTCGCGAACGCGCTTTTCCGATGGCTTTTCGTAATGGCCACGGAGCTTCATTTCGCGGAAGATGCCTTCACGTTGCATCTTCTTCTTAAGCGCCTTAAGCGCTTGGTCTACATTGTTGTCACGGACGAGAACCTGCACGCGTGTTTTCCCGTAAATTAAAGGTCAATTCTGGAGTCACCTGAGCGACGTGAGCGCGCTTCGTATCAGAAAGGATCCGTGCTGTCCACGCCTCAAAGGGCCAAAAAGCTAAGGTTTTTACGGCGCGGCACGATTCTATCGAATAACGCGCGTAATATGCCCCATCTTACGACCCGCGCGCGCTTCGCGCTTGCCATAAAGTTCGATGAACAAGCCCGATTCCGCCAATAAATCGGGCCAACGCGCGATATCGTCACCGATTAGATTTTCCATATCGATTTGGCCTAACCGTTTCACGCTACCCAAAGGCCAGCCGGAAACCGCCCGAATATGTTGCTCAAATTGCGAAGTCTCAGCGCCGCCCAAGGTCCAATGGCCCGAATTATGGACGCGCGGCGCAATTTCATTCACGAGCAGAACTTCTTGATCGCCCGAACCGGCGACAAAAAACTCAACAGCAAAAACGCCGACATAACCGAGCGCGTCACCAATCTTTTTTGCAGCCTCTTTTGCGGATGTTTCCGTCTTGGCTGAAATCGAAGCCGGAAGCAGCGTTTTATCGAGAATATGATGCTTATGGCGGTTCTCGCACACATCATAAGCCACAAATTCACCGTCGAGGGACCGTGCAGCAACCACCGATACTTCGCGTTCAAACGGTACAAAGGCTTCTAAAATGGCTGGCGCGTGCCCAATCGCATCCCATGCCTCACTGGCGGATACATCAGGACGGATCATCGCCTGGCCTTTGCCATCATAACCGAGGCGACGCGTTTTAAGCACGGAGGGACGACCAATGGTCATCAGCGCTGCGTCAAGCTCCTCAAGCGAGGAAACGGCGATGAAGTCAGGAACAATCAAACCGAGCTCGCGGATAAAGCTTTTTTCGGTAAATCGGTCTTGGGTAATCGCCAAAGCACGCGGTGCTGGCAAAACGGGAACATGGGCCGACAAAATATCAGCCGTGGTCGCGGGAACATTTTCAAATTCATAGGTGACGACAGCAACGGATGCCGAAAAGGCTTTCAACGCAGCTTCGTCTTCATATCCGGCAATGGTGCACGCAGCCGAGACATCAAAGGCGGGGTTATCCCCTTCGGGCGCAAAAATATGACATTTGAGACCCAAAGGTGCTGCCGCCAACGCCATCATGCGGGCCAATTGTCCACCGCCCAAAATACCGACCGTATCACCGGGTTTCAGCATCAGATCACGCCTCATCCGTTGGCTGTTCGGCAACGGCAGCGGATTGACGGGAGCGCCATGCATCGAGCCGATCGGCTAAAGCGCGGTCATTCAAGGCCAAAACGGATACGGCCAACAATGCCGCGTTGATCGCTCCGGCCTTGCCAATCGCGAGCGTACCAACGGGAATACCTGCAGGCATTTGAACAATAGATAAAAGACTGTCCTGACCCGAAAGCGCTTTGGATTCGACTGGCACGCCAAACACAGGCAGGGGCGTCATCGCCGCTGTCATGCCCGGAAGATGGGCAGCGCCGCCGGCGCCCGCGATAATGACCTGAAAACCAACATCACGCGCGGAGCGGGCAAAGTCATAAAGCCGCTCCGGTGTCCGGTGCGCCGATACAATGCGGGACTGATAGGGAACGCCCAAGGCATCCAGCGTTTCTGCGGCATGCCGCATGGTTGCCCAATCGGACTGGCTGCCCATGATGATGGCAACGGGCGTCTTGGCTTCGGTCATTTCTATGCCTTTCCGCTTAAAAACGCTCCCTATCGCTCAGGCGCGACGATGGCAAGAGCTGAGATTAGGATTTGCGTTATTATGCAATAATATCAGGCGTCATTTGATCTTCGATCTGTCGGATCAAATCCTTGAGAAGCAATTTGCGGCGCTTGAAGCGGCGGATCTGGAGCTGATCGGCTTGGCCAATCGCCTCTAACGCGTCCACCGCATCGCTGATATCCTTGTGTTCAATCCGCAAGCGTTGGAGCTCTGCGAGGAGCGCAGCAGGATCAACGGGCATGTCAGTCGAATCAGTCATGTCGCGGCCTTTTCCGGATGACCGGATTGCTGATCGCCAAACTATGCCAGAGCATAAGCTCCCCGCGCAAGTCGAAGAAACAAGGAAAGTGAAATTGCTCAACGCCTTAAGGTCGACCGTATCCATCTGCGCGCTTCCGCAATGATGGGTACTCGACACTTATCAAATTTGTGACAGACTTGTGAAACCGGTCACGAACCGGCCCCCATCAGGAGGAGCAGCATGTCGTTACAATCGCATTTGGTTGAACTCGAACGCCGCCATCAGGCTCTTGAACGCGAAATACAAACAGAGCAAATCCATCCTTCGGCCAGCGACCTAAAAATCAGAGAGCTCAAGCGCAAGAAGCTCCATCTCAAGCAAGAAATCGAAAAGCTGAAAGTGCGAACTGTAGATCCGGTGTTGCACTAACGCGATCTGGCGCGAGTCATCCTAACCGCTTGAGAGATTAAAAACTGGCGATCCCGGGATGACTCGAACATCCGACCTACGGTTTAGGAAACCGTCGCTCTATCCTGCTGAGCTACGGGACCGCACAATCGCGTCCATATCACGGCTTTCGTGATTTTGCAGCCGTCTGTTCCAATATTTTGTATCCTTCCGACGATCGTGACCGCTTGAAACTTGCACCCTTGACGCGCTATCTCAGAACGATAGCAAGGTTGTCGTTACGACAGCCAAAAATGGCCAAGGAGTGCATGGCGATGGTGTGGCCCGCGAACATCAGGCGGTTTGCCGTTCTTGCGGGCGTGAGCCTCTTGCTTGCGGGATGTATGAGCCTTTCGGGCGAGCGCCCTAAAGCAACTGTACCCGTTGCCTCTACATTGCCCGATCAAAGCGCCAGCCCTGAACGTGAACGGCTGGTAGCAGCTTTTGGTGGTGAATATCGAGCACCCGGCCCCGTCCTTGATCTCGTGCGCGAAATCGTTAATCGGGTTGTGGCATCGAGTGATGACCCAAATGTGCATTATCGGGTGTCAATTCTAAATTCGGCATCAATCAATGCCTTCGCATTACCGACAGGCGATATCTACATCACGCGTGGTTTGTTGGCTCTTGCCAATGATACGTCCGAATTAGCTGCCGTTTTAGCGCATGAAGTTGGCCATGTGACAGCCAAACATGCGGCGCAACGCGCTGAATTTGAAAAGCTTGCTTTGTCATCCATGCCCGACCCGATCTCGGGATCGGCTTCCGCGAATTCCCGCTTCTTACTCGCAAGCTTTTCGCGTGGACAGGAATTGGAGGCCGATGAGATCGGCATTCGTACCATCGCAAAGGCGGGCTATGATCCTTATGGTTCAGCACGTTTCTTGTCCTCTTTGGCTCGACAAACTTCGTTTTCCGGGGAAACGCGACCTGCTGCCCGTTTTAGTTTCCTGTCCAGCCATCCATCAACGCCGCAACGTATGGCGACGGCGCTGGAAGTGGCCCGCAGCAGTGTTGGCCCAACCGCAATTGAGGCCGACAGGGTTCGTTATCTCACTGCACTCAACGGATTAGCCTATGGGGATGATCCCTCAGGCGGTGTAATCCGCGGCAGGCGCTTTCTGCACCCGCGGCTGGATTTTACCATCTTGGCGCCTGAAGGCTTTATGCTTGAAAATTCAGCCCAAGCAGTTGTGGGCCTTGCGGCCAATGGCAATCAGGCGATGCGTCTCGATACGATCCAGGCCGGAACAACCAATCTTGAAGCCTCGTTAGCTGCGGGTTGGATCGAAAACGCACCGAGCGCGGAAATAACATCCTTCTCCGTTGGCGGGTTTTCAGGCGCTACAGCAATCGCCAAGGGACCGGAATGGACCTTCAGATTAGCGGCCATTCAAAAAAATGATCAGATCTTTCGGATTATTTTTGCCGCGTATGATTTAACCCCTGCTCTTGATCGGGCGTTTTTGGCCGCGATTGGCAGTTTCAGATCCCTTGCACCTGATGAATTAAACGCATTGAGACCACAAAGAATTGCCGTGGTGTCCGCTAGCCCGGACGACACGGCCTCATCGCTCGCAACAAAATCGGATAGCGGCGATCAGGCCCTTGATCGGTTCTTGATGCTAAATGGCTTGGATAGGCCAAAGGTCAAAGCCGGAGAGCTCTATAAAATCATCGCTACAGACTAAAAAAGGGCGCCACTGGCGCCCTTTTAATTCAATATAGGCTTATTTAACGGATTATGCAGCTTCTTCCTGCTCATCATCAAGATCTGCATCGGCCTCAATTTCAGCCTCAGCCGTCTTGCCGCGCTTCGGCGATTTCGCAAGATGGGCTTCAACCAATTTGAGTGCTTCATTTTCCATTGAGGCGTTAACGGCGGCTACTTCGCGCACAAGGCGATCAAGAGCGGCCTCATAGAGCTGACGCTCCGAATAGGACTGCTCAGGCTGCGCATCAGAACGATAAAGATCGCGCACGACTTCAGCGATTTGGATGATGTCGCCGGAATTGATCTTCGCTTCATATTCCTGCGCACGACGGGACCACATGGTACGCTTAATACGCGCACGTCCGCTAACGGTCTCGAGCGCCTTTGTAATAAGGGTGGACTCAGAGAGCTTACGCATGCCAACGGCTGCCGCTTTGGCAGTCGGGACGCGAAGCGTCATCTTATCTTTTTCAAAAAAGATCACGAATAATTCGAGCTTGAAACCGGCTACTTCTTGTTCTTCGATCGCCGTAATGCGGCCAACGCCATGCGTTGGATAAACAACCGACTCACCGGTCTTGAAGCCCTGGCGATTGGCGGTCTTTTTTGTTCCTGTCGTCATTGTGACGCGTACTTTCTATGTTGCACCGAAAAACGGCGAAATGCGAAAAAGTCACCGACTATTTTTCCATTAACTGGCTTGACCGTCCTTTAGGCCTTTGGTCGGCTCAATGAAACGACAGGCTCTATCCCCCAAACTAGCGGTCAACCGAACCAAGTCATGGGGAAGTGCCGAATGTTCCAATCAGTGGAAAAATAACCCGAACCCGTGTTTTCAACGGGATAGGAGGACATATATCAGAAAAATGACGCTTTTCCAAGTGTTATGAGCGTCGCCTCGAAAGACGGTTAATCGCCCTCGCCCGGATTTGGCGAAAACAGGGCGAGCTTATCGGCCTGGCCGTCGAAATCCTTAGCGTCAGGCGCATGCGCCCGCTTGATCGTAATATTAGGCCAAGATTTGGCATAATCCGCATTGAGCTTCAACCAGCTCTCTAGGCCGGATTCCGTATCCGGCTTGATGGCATCAGCGGGGCATTCTGGCTCGCAGACACCACAGTCAATGCATTCATCAGGATGAATGACGAGCATATTCTCGCCCTCATAAAAACAATCGACGGGGCATACCTCGACACAGTCCATATATTTGCACTTGATGCAATTTTCGACGACCACATATGTCATAGCAAGCTCCAGTACAGCGCATTCACCATTGGTGATTTTGCTAACCGAGTTCGTAAAGTGTTGCAAGGTAGGTTGCGACACCAAAATCCGGGAAAATAATTATAGCTTTCTACCAGCCGGCAAAGGTGGCGCTTCTCGGATCAACAATAATTCAACCCTGCGATTGGCTGGCAACTGAGGATTATCAGGAAATAAAGGATCATTATCGGCCTTCCCCGCAATCGCCATAAAGCGGTCCTGCGGGAGCCCTGCTTCAACCAATATCTTTCGGATTGAGGCAGCTCTGCCTACCGACAGCTCCCATGGTGATACATCCGGCTGAACGCCGGAAGGTGGAGCCGCCGTATGACCGGTTATTTCAATCCGGTTGGACAATTTTTTCAAAGCGGGCGTCAGTTTACGCAAAGCATCCCGAACATAAGGATAAGGTTCAACGGAACCATCCGGAAACATGGAACGACCCGTCTGATCGACCAAAGATACGTCAAGCCCATCCTTGTTTTCATGAACGATGAGGTTTTTAGAAAGTTCAGCAATTTCGGGCAAATCGGCGATGGCCTGCCGAAGCGTGGCAGCAGCGAGGCCGAAAGTTCGATCATTGGTTGCCAAATCGAGCCCTTCGTCGCGCTTTTCGCCGACCAACGGCCCCGCCTGATCGGTACCTTCTTCAGGCGGTAAAAATTTGGCATTTTTAAGAAAGGGTTTGGTCGGCGTGCCGTTCATTTCGATCATTGATGCAAAGCGGTTTTCGCGCTGCATACCAAATGCGTCTCGCATCGAGCCGGCAACCAATTTCATCTTGGCCTGATCTTGGGTCGAAAAGGCAACCAGCATCACAAAAAAGCTCATGAGAAGACCCATGAGGTCGGCAAAGGTCACAAACCACCCATGCCCACCGCCGCCATGTCCGCCCTTTTTGCGTGCCATTGCCGTTATGCCGCTGCTAGCGCTTCGCGGTGTTTCACTGGAAGATAGGCCACCAGCATTTCGCGCACGACCGCCGGGCTTTTGGCCTCTCTGATCTGCATTACGCCGTCAATAACGAGCGCGCGACACACATCTTCTTCCTCTAATTTTAGCTGGAGCTTATCCGCAATCGGCAAGCAAATAAGGTTCGCGACAAGCGCGCCGTAAAGCGTTGCAAGCAGCGAAATCGCCATAAAAGGCCCAAGTTTGGAAGGATCTTCCATATGGCTGAACATTTGCACCATGCCGAGCAGCGTGCCGATCATCCCCCATGCCGGAGCGGCATCGCCAATGGAGCGATAAAGCTTGCCACCCTCCTCAAGGCGCATCAGAAAATTATCGGTGTCCCGCTGCAAGGTCTCGCGAATAAATTCGCGATCATAACCGTCAGCAATATAGCGAATGCCTTGGGCTAAAAATTTGTCTTTTACCGTCACACGCTCAAGCGCCGCGGCACCTGAACGACGCGCCGTATCAGCAACCTTTGTAATTTCTTCAATCAATTCGCGCGGTTCGGACGAATGCATCATAAAGGCGTAACGCATACCTGTTGGAAAACCATGCAACAGGGTCGAAAGCGGAAAACGGATGAGCGTTGCGCCCGAACATCCACCGAAAATAACAATCAGTGCGTGCTCACTCACAAACGCACTTGGCGATCCTTCAGCCGTTGTCAGAAAGCCCAAAACAACAATACCAATAACGAGGCCAAGCCCGGTCGCAATATCCATTGCCCACGTCCAATTTCATGAGAGTTTGAAATAAGTGACGTAAGGTTAGGTCAATACCCTAAACAAATCGTAAGTTAATTTCGAAAGAATTAAAAAAAGAGGCCACTCAATCAAGCGGCCTCTTTGATTTTATCAATAATTCTTCGCTTTACTCGCCAGCCTTTCGGCGTTGTAGCGATGTAATTTTCAAAAGCGTGATGCGATTACGCGCCTTCCTAAGAACTTCAAAACGATAGGTATAGAAGGTAAAAATCTGACCAGTATCTGGAATGGTTTGAGCTTCATGAATGACAAGGCCCGCAATCGTTGTGGCCTCTTCATCGGGCAGATCCCAATCCATGGCGCGGTTCAAATCGCGGATTGGCACCGATCCATCAACCCTCACCGATCCATCCGGCAAGGCTCGCAAGCCTTGGACACGCGCATCATGCTCGTCCCGGATATCGCCGACGATTTCCTCCAAAATATCTTCAAGGGTAACGAGGCCCATCACCTCGCCATATTCGTCAACAACGAGGGCAAAATGCATTTTTTTGGATAAAAATGCCTTTAGTTGCTCCTGAAGGGAGTTCGTGTCCGGGACAAACCACGGGTCGAGCGCAATATCACGTACATCAAGATTAGCGGCCTTTCCGCCCGCCGCATCATAAGCCCGCAGCAAATCCTTCGCATGCAGCACGCCAATAATATTGTCGGGCGAGCCTGACCAGAGCGGTAATCGGGTATGGGGCGAGGAGAGTACCTCGCGCACTATGTCTTCCGGCGGTAAATCTGCCGAAATCGTTCGCATCTTGGTCCGATGAACCATGATATCGGAAACTTCCAGTTCAGCGAGATCAAGTAATCCGCCAAACATTTTGCGCGCTTCGGTTTCAACGCTGCCTTCGCTATGCAGCAAGTCGACAGCGCCGCGCAGTTCTTCGGTCGCGGAAAGAACGGCCACGTTTTCCCCAATTCGGAAGCCAAAAGGCCGCAAAATACCGCGTACGACGGCCTCAATGGCGAGCGTCAATGGACCAAACAGCGCAACCGCAAGGGCTACGGGACGTGCCAACAAGAGCGCCGAACGGTCCGGCGTGGAAATCGCCATCGTCTTCGGCATCACTTCGGCGAAGATAATGATCAGGATCGACATCACAACAGTGGCGTAAATGGCACCCTCTGCGCCGAAAAACTGCACGAGTACGCTCGTTGTAAAAGCGGACGCGCCGATGTTGACGATCGAATTGCCGATCAGCATCGCGCCGATCAAACGCTCTTTGGCCAAAAGCAATCGATTGATAATGCCTGCCCGCTCGTCGCCAGAGCTTTCAAGCGCGTGCATACGGGCGCGCGATGCGGCCGTTAGCGCTGTCTCCGAGCCCGAAAAAAAGGCCGAAAGGGCAAGGCAGAGAATAACAATACCCAAAGCCAGAAAGGGGTCGGTGTGAATTTCGACGCTTTCCATCGTGCTTAACCTCTATCCATGTGCAGATGTTCATCCAAATAGGCGCGAACATCGTCGGTCGCCACATCGTTTGCGATAAAGCTTTCACCTATTCCGCGAGCGAGAATGAAGGTGAGTTTTCCGCGCTTTACTTTTTTATCTTGCGCCATCGCATCCAAAATGGCGGCTGAATCGGCATTCCATCCCGGAATATCGCGAATATGGGTTGGCAGTCCCACTTGCTTAAGATGCGCTTCAATCCGGACAGCGTCTTGACCATTGCACAATCCAAGCTTGGTCGAGAAGCGGAACGCGCAGCACAGGCCAATGGCTACAGCCTCGCCATGCACCAAACGAGCGCCGTCATAAGCCACGATACGCTCGAAGGCATGCGCGAACGTATGGCCAAGATTAAGCAAAGCGCGATCACCGTCCTCGCGCTCATCGCGCATGACAATCGCGGCTTTAGCCTTGCACGAAACCTCGATCGCATGGACGCGATCAGGGCCTCCGGCAAAAATACCAGAATAATGTGCTTCAAGCCAATTGAAGAAAGGGGCGTCCGAAATCAGCCCATATTTGACGACTTCGGCATAACCCGCAGCAAATTCTCGTTTTGAAAGCGTATCGAGCACATCCACATCGGCCAGAACGAGGCTCGGCTGATGAAAAGCACCGATCAGGTTTTTGCCATGAGACGAATTTACACCGGTCTTGCCACCCACCGACGAGTCCACTTGCGCCAGCAATGTCGTGGGAATTTGCACGAACCGCATCCCACGACGGGTAATCGCCGCTGCAAAGCCCGCTAGATCACCGACAACGCCACCGCCTAAAGCCACGACGAGATCGCCACGTTCCATCTTGGCGGATAAAATACCGTCGACCACCCGATCAAGCTCAGTCATGGATTTCGAGCGCTCACCAGAAGGCACGCGGATCGCGGCCGTACGGATGCCTGCTGCCTTCAAACTATCTTCCAATACCGGCAGATGGATCCCCGCCACCGTTTCGTCGGTGACGATCGCGCAGGCTGCACCGGGCGCTAAAGCGGCTATCCGCTCGCCCGCTTCCTCCAAAAGATTACTGCCAATGGCAATGTCATAGGCGCGACCGGGTAAATCGACACGAACATGCGCTTGCGAAAGAGGCTTTGTCGTCACGAGAGGAACTCCGATACCGAGATGACGCGAAATCGCTGCGATGATTTCATCAACGATCACATCATGGGCAACATCACGTGATTGAATGTGAAGATCGGTCAGTGCATAGACGGGATACCGCAGATCCATCAGGCCTTTTAAAGTCCCTTCCGGATCGGGATTTTGCAAAAGTGGTCGGTTTGAGCGCTTTCTCACCCGTCGCATCAACACATCGAAATCGGCCTTTAACCAAATCGAGATGCCCTGTTCGCCGATAAGCTGGCGGGTTGCGTCATTCATATAAGCGCCACCACCCGTCGCCAAAATCATCGGCCCGTCGCCCAACAAGCGCGCGATCACGCGCTGTTCGCCTTGCCTAAATTCAGCCTCGCCGCGCTTTTCGAAAATCTCAGGAATGGTCATGCCCGCGGCGCGTTCAATTTCGGTATCCGCGTCGAAAAAAGGTAGACCGAGACGTTGCGATAAACGCTTGCCGACAGAGCTTTTGCCTGCTCCCATCATGCCGACCAAAACAATCGACCGCGACCCTAGCGCCTTCGAAATCGGCGCCATTTTATCGGGCTCGCGTGCGCCATCGCTTGAGCCGCCAAATGCTTCCACGTTCGTAACTCCCGTCGTCTTCGCGCATGCTCATAGCATAGCGTCGACGAATCTTGCATCATGGTTCGTATAAAGAGTTTTGAGTGCTCATGATGCCGGATGCCATTGATGGGTTTTTAGCCATGCTTGCCGCGGAGCGCGGAGCGGCAAAAAACACGATTGAGGCCTATCGCCGCGATCTTGAGGGGGCGCAATCGGTGTTGGATCGTGGCGGCGTGACGCTTTTAGATGCCACGACCGAGGATTTGCGGGACTATCTCACACTTCTTGATCAGTCGGGGCTCAAAGCCTCAACCGCTGCCCGAAAACTCGCCGCATTGCGGCAATTTTATCGGTTTCTCTATGCCGAAGGGCAAAGGGGGGAAGATCCGGCACAAGCCCTTTCTGGTCCGAAACAGGGCCGT
>Ga0209188_1001388_pt1 | contig 19683 bp, 9 predicted proteins | sample C_130625_EF_Meta_FD_187307 | JGI IMG/M metagenome (GOLD analysis project Ga0209188, IMG submission 187307) | Freshwater microbial communities from Lake Croche, Canada to study carbon cycling - C_130625_EF_MetaG (SPAdes) (version 2) | ecosystem: Environmental > Aquatic > Freshwater > Lake | place... | reverse complement strand
AATACCGTAAATTACGAATACGTAGATACTGGTTCAACACCAGGAACTGGCAACCCAAGAGCAGTCTAACATTTTATTAAATACTTTTATGGCAACACTCACAGTACCAAACTACAGTAGCATTACAGGACCATTTACCCTCAATCTCACAGATTGTATTGGGGATTCAATGGACTACATCAATTATAATACAAATTATTTTACTTGTACTCTTAATGCTCTTTCTTCAACAGTTGTCAACCTTACAAGAGGTACAAATGGTCCGACAGTATTCAACACAGACATAATTGTTGGACCTATTGGATCAGTAGATTTTAATCCAAACAATCCTAAAACAACTTACAGACTTCTTTTCTCTAATGTTGGTAATAATACTGATAGCTGTTACATCTATCGTACAAATACATTCCCCGATGTAGCTGAACTTCGTGTTAACGTTGGTGACAATCAAGGACCTTATGTTCCTCTAAGTGCAAATCCACAGCCGGCTGATTACTTTGTAGTTGGTAACTTTGGAGCTGTTAATGGTGGTAACCCTGATTGGCAATTCAATGCTGGTAGTTACTGGCAGGATTGGTTCAGAGTTGGCTATAATATGTCAACTTTCCGTGGTGCTATTTCAGCTAATGGTGGTATCTTCGGTCCAGTAAACGGAGTTTCCATCGACAACAGTGTATTTGGTCCTTCCTTAGGTCGTGGAGCAGCTAGTTTACAAAATCTTGGTGCTAGAACAGCATTTGGTAAAGACGGTGCAGGAATGCATTGGTTTGAAACTGCTGATAATGCAAATGAAGGTGTAAACTCAGGAGTACAACAAGGAAATCACGGCTTAGGTTATGGTTTCCACTCAAATGTTAAAACAGTCGATGCTCACTACTGGTTACTATCAGGACAATATGGAATGACCCTAACTATTCCAAATAGTGCTACATCTAAATTAACAGTAAACGGAGAACTAAGAGCAAATAACTTCTATGGTTCAAATCAAGCAAACGTACGTCTGTCGTTTGATTCTGGTTCCCCAATAATGCGTACAAATTTCAAAGCAGCAACAGTAGTATATCTACATCCTTACAGAGGAAATGTCGTTTCTCTTTGGAGTTCACAATACGACTGTTGGAGAGATTATGCAATCGATAGTGGAATATCTCTCTCACTTGCTTCATTACAAGCAAATACAAACTACGACTTGTATGTATATTGGAATGGTACTTCCCTTGCATTAAACCCTGTAGCATGGTCAGATAGTGCTGCTGGTGGTTCAGCTCCAGTTAAATCTTATAAGCACGGAACTGCTCTGAATCCTTCAGACCTAAGTCAGCGTTATGTAGGTTGCTTACGTACAGTAGCTGCTGGTCAGTCTGAGTTCTCTATCAGTGGAAAAGCTGATGGTGGTTATGGACCAAAGGTTTATCTCTGGAATGCTCAAAATCGTCTTCCAATATCAGTTGCGTCATTTGATACTGGTACATGGTCAGTAGGTCAGTCAACAGCTTGGATAAGAATGAACAACGGAGATGCAACAGGAGGTTATAACAATCGCTTGTCATTCATTTGTGGTGATTATACTCAAGTTAACATGAGAGCAAATCAACACGTACAGCCTTGGACAAATATTTGGAATGGTCGCTGGGTTGCTCCATATATGGCATTGGCTGTTAATAATGATTGTTCAGATGGAGGATTACATCTTGCAGACAATTGCTTAACTGGAGAAGTCATCGAAGGTGATGGAGACAGTAGAACCGACCTAATTCAATCATTCGCTGGAGGTTATAACTTCATTCAGATTGTAAATCTATATGTTGTTTCTAGTGCTGGAGCTGCTATCGGATTGACAGATGCAGGTCACGGTGGACAACAACACACAGGGTTTGTTGCAACAATAGAAGCCTAAGCGTAAGTTAAAAACAGATCCCATTCAGGAATATTATAATTGTTCCTGATGTAGAATGTGATAGGAAGCTGCCTTGGAACAGAAGGTGGTTTAATAAGCTGTAAACCTGCTTCTTCAGGTGTTCTATTAGCTTTCTTAGCATTCACTGACTTGTGAGATAAAACGCAATTGGTCCAAGTAGTTTTGCCTCCTCTGCTCTTCGGAAGGATATGATCAATGTTGCCTTCATTATTTGAAAGCTTCTTGCCAGTATACTGACAGATCCCTCCATCTCTTGTCCAGATTCCTTTCATAGTGAACTTAGGAATCTTCATTGGAACTCTATTGAAGTTACAAAGGATAATAACAGTAGGGATCTTTATTCTTCCGTTGATTGTACTAACACACTTTGCATTAGTATCATCTGGAAGCTTAATCCAATCGTCCCACTTATAAGGAACCATTTGATCGTTACCAAGTATATCTAGTCCAGTAGCAGTACCAGTGTACATCATTGATAAAGCCTGAGCTGCACTATGAGCGTGAACAGCTTGCCAACTTCGATTTAAGACCAGTACAGTTTCCCTATTGAGGTTCTGCATATAAAGATTGTGTTATGCTTCGCAATTGCTACAAGTAAGGATACTTCTAGCTAGTTCTTGAGCTGGATTTGCACTTCTCTGATAGTATAGAGACTTAATACCTTGTTCCCAAGCAAAGATCATAAGTTCATTTACATCCTTTGGCTTTGTGCCAGGAGGAATCATAAGGTTCAATGATTGACCTTGATCAATATACTTCTGACGAGAGGCAGCTTGAATAATAATCTCCTTCTGACTAATCTCTCCGAATGTCTTGAATACGTCTTTTTCATGTTGGCTTAAGAAATCTAGATGTTGAACTGATCCGCCTTTCTTTAGTACTGACATCCATGTCTCTTCATCATGCTTTCCTTTTTCCTTCAGAAGAGCTTTGAGATATGAGTTCTTGAATGTAAACTTGCCCTTTGCTAGATCCTTTACATAATAGTTAGAATTCTGAGGCTCAATAGATGGAGACACTTGACCAAGAATAAAGGAAGAAGATGTAGTTGGAGCAACTGCGAGTGTAGTAGCGTTTCTACGCCCATATCCTTCCAATAACGGCGGTTCTCCATATTTGGTGGCAAGCTCCCCAGTAGCCTTATCAGACTTGTCTCTAATAGTCTTCCAAATGAGATTATTAAGAAGCTTAGCTTCCATAGACTCAAACGCAATCATCTTAGATTGTAGAAGAGAATGCCAGCCAAGTACTCCAAGTCCTAGAGCTCTCTGATTGATAGCAAAGTTTCTAGGAGCATCCATGAACTTCATTCCCTCGGTCTTAACAATAAACTCTGACATTACAGCGTCTAGGAAGTATATAAGAGTCTCTACTGCGTCTGTATCCTTCCACTCTTCCCAACGCTCTAAGTTCATAGAAGACAAATCACACACAAACGATTCATCCTTATTGTTTGAAAGCATAATCTCAGAACAAAGATTAGAGTTGTTGATCTTCATCTTCTTATCTTTATAGACTTGAGGAGCTTGATTGTTAGCGTTATCAGTAAAGAAGATATAAGGATAGCCAGACTCAAAACGCTTCTTGATTACAAGGCCCCAGATCCTACGCTTCTCTTTATCTCCTTCTAGCATTGACTTCATCCATTCGTCTGATACACAAACACCAATTGATAGATCCTGAATAGTGTTACCTTCTCCACGGATCTGAAGGAATTCTTCTATATCTCCGTGATCGATAGGAAGATACGCTGCAAATGATCCTCGCCTCACATTGCCTTGTGAGATCACATTCATCAGTCTGTCAAAGAGTTCCATGAAGTGAACAGAGCCAGTAGACTCTCCTCCATCAGTGATAGGAGATCCACGATGTCTAACGGCTCCAAAGTAAGCAGAAGTACCTCCACCGGTCTTTGTCATCATTCCAACCTCTGCCACCTTTTCCATGATTGATTCCATATGATCATCTACATAGGAACCAAAGCAAGAAATAGGTAATCCTCTCTTACGACCAAAGTTAGACCAGATAGGAGAAGCAAGAGAATAGAATCCTCTATGCATATAGTTCTCAAACTTATCAGCAAAGCCTTTAAGCTTCAGAGACTTCTCAGCACTCTCAGCAATATCTCTAATACGTTGTTCGGCAGTTTCTCCTTCTAAAAGGTAACCACGTTCTAGGAACTTCCTAGAATCTTTATTAAGCCAGTATATTTCACTCATAGTTTTAGAATAGATCGTCTTCAGAGAATGACTGGGACTTCTTTGAGTATTCCACTGGTCTACTATGGAAAAAGTCTGTCATATTATTGCCAAGCAACTCTTCGTCGAACCACACTGTACTAGATAACAAAGTCTTATCAACATCAAAAGCCTTTGGAAATTTAATTTGTTTCAGAGACTCGTTTATTCTGTTCTTAATGAACTCTTTAACAATAGGAGCAGAAAGACCTTCTTCTTGGATTCCATTGATCATCCAATCAACAATCTTAGCTTCTGACTCAAAGGCCATTTGAGCTTCATGTAGAATTCTCTCTTTGAGCTCATCGTCAAAGAGTTCAGGATACTCTTTTCTAATAGTGTTAATGATCTTAATTCCAACGAGAGCGTGAATGTTCTCTTCGTTTCTTGTATACTTTACTTGTTGGTCAGTATCCTTAAGAACATTTTTAAACCTAGCAAACCAGTTAATAACATAAAACTGGCTAAAAAGAGAAACATTTTCAACGAAAAGCGTAAAAAGGATAAGAGCATATAGATACTGTTTCTTTGAATCTTTATAGAAGCGGTGAGTGTACTTCTTAAGATACTTAACTCTACCCTGGATCCAATCAAGTTTCAAGTTCTCTTCAAAGATATCCTCTAAGCCAAGTACAGTAAGAAGTCTTTCATAAGCGTTATTGTGAATAACCTCTGTGTTGGCCATTACATATCCAAGGTCCTGAAGGGCTGGATGAGGAAGGTTCTCACCAAGCTTTGACCAAAAGGTCTTTACAGCAACTTCAATTTGACCAATAGCTGAAAGAGTACGAACAATAATCTCTCGTTCTTGATCATTTAAATTAACCTTAAACTGTTGAACATCAGACTTAAAAGAGAATTCTTTATCTGTCCAAAATCCATTGTGCATTGATTCAATGAACTCTTCAGTCCATGGATAACGGTTGGGTTTACGGCTAATTTGTTCTTCGAATATTTTCATAAAATTGTTTAGTTATTTAGGGTAGGAGACATAGTTTGTGCGTGCTTAATTGTACAGGTTTTTTCAAAAACTTCTACTTAGAAGTTTCCGCCACCAGGCTTAGAATCATTCCATTTATTTGCTCCTGGAAGAACTGTGTTCTTCTGTGCAAGGTTGACGTTATCTGGTTTTAGACCACCTTCTTGGCCTGCCTTAATTTCTTTAGGTCCGTGAACTTTGTTCTTACGGACAAGACTATCAGGTACTGGGCCACGATTGTTACCATCATCAACCATATCAATAACATCAATAGGAACTGTCATTGGGTTACGGTAAAGTCCAGGAGCATATTCAATGTAGATATCAAGAAATACACCATCTGGAGCTTCAGAACCACCTACGTAGTTTTGAGTAGTTGTTGGATAGATACTCTTTACAGCACCAACTCTTAGATTAAGATCAAAAGAAGGATCCATACAGGCTTTAATAATTTCCTGATATGAAGCTCCTCTACTCTTAATATAGTCGTGTTGTAGAGCATTAGGCTTAAAGCGAACGCGATCGCCAACAATAATACCACCCATTTGGAAGCGTTCGAGTTCCTTTTCAAATAATACGTCAAAGTTGCTCATTGATATTATTTATCTCATAGGCTCCAAAGATTCGACTTTAAAGTGTCAAGTAATAAGTAATTTTGTGGCAATTAAACTTACAAGACTTGAGCAAACAGCACAACAATATGCAGCAAATCAGCCGTCTGTGTTTGTTGATTTGCACCTTGATTACCAGGTTCAACAAATTTTTAATACGTCTCTTGGGTATCCTATCGAAGGTAATGATTTGAGAGTAGATTATGATGAATCTGCTATTAAAAATTCTTTAATAAATCTATTCAATACAAAAAAAGGTCAGAGATTTTTATTTCCTGCATATGGTTTAGATTTACATCAATATCTATTTGAAGCAATTACAAAATCAAATGCCCAGACAATTGGTACAAATATAGTAAATTCTATAGAAACTTATGAACCTCGAGTAAAGGTTCTTAATGTAAACGTATCTCCCGATGAAGAAGCAAATCTTTATGATATAACAATCGCTCTTCGAATCCCTGTCTTTAACACTACAACAACATTAAATACCTTATTGGATGTTAAAACTAAGTCCTTTATATATCTGCAATCTCCGAGAAATAGATAATGAATACCTCTAACGAATTCCCTTTACCAAAAAACAGTTATGCTGCATTTGATGCCATCAGCTTGCGCAATCTTATTATTCAAAGATTAAATGATGAAGGGTTGTTTACAGATCAAAATTATATTGGTTCTAATTTAGCTTCTATTATTGATATTATATCATATTCGTATAATACGCTCATTTATTATTTAAATAAGACAAGTACGGAGTCCACGTTTACAGAAGCTCAGTTGTATGAAAACATTAGTAGAATTGTAAAGCTACTTGATTATAAGCCAATTGGTTATCAAACTTCCACTCTTACTTTTAATGCTTCAGCAAACTCAAACTTCCCAGCTGGAGTCTATACTATTCCAAGATACTCGTATTTAACTATTGGTGGTATTTCATTTTCGTTTAATGAAGATATTACTTTTAAAATTCCTACAACAAATGTTATTACACCTCTAACTGAGTTAACAAATACAAAGCTTCTATATCAAGGAGTATACAGAGAAAACCCGATACATACAGCAGTTGGAGATGTTAATGAAGTAGTATCTATCACCATTACAAACTCAAGCAATGCAATATTAGATCACTTTAACATTGATGTATATGTGTGGGAAAAGGATACTGAGATGTGGTATCAATACAACAATGTGCCTAACCTATATACCGAACAAGCATATTCTCGTTCTTTTGAAAAAAGATTGAGTGAACGTCAAACGTATGAAATTACTTTCGGAGATGGCATTAATGGAAGACAATTAGCTCTAGGAGACAAAGTAGCAATTTATGCTTTACAGAGTTCTGGTTCAAAGGGTGTAGTTGGACCTAAAACTTTAGAAAAAAGTCAACCAGTAGTATATTCAACAAATACATTTAACAAAGTTTGGAATGATGTTACTAGTGCAGAACAGTATGACTCTATAACTTCAACTCAACTTAAGAATATTATATTCACTAATGAAGTTGGATCAACAATTCCAGCAGAAGCTGAAAGCATAGATAGTATTCGTAATAATGCTCCTACAAACTTTAAAAGTCAGTATCGTCTTGTAACTCAATCTGATTATGAAACGTTTGTGAAAACCAATTTTGCAAACTTTATCACTGACGCTAAAGTATTTACTAACTGGGATTACACTGGCAGTTATTTGAAATACTTTCAAGACATACAAGTCTCTCCTACTGAGTATAGACAAATTCTTTTGAACCATACTTTATATGCAGACTCTTGTAATTTTAATAATCTGTATATTTGTATTATACCTAAAGCTTCTCAAAGCTCATCAATGAAATATCTTCTTCCAGCACAAAAGGAAGTTATTCTTTCAAATATCAATCCTTTAAAAACAATGTCAACAGAAGTTATATTTGTTGATCCTATTTACAAAAGTATTTCGTTTTGTACTCCTATGGAGGATGGTAAATTAGATGTATATGATATTGCTTTTACTAAATTGCAAATAGTCAAATCTTCTGCTAGCAGAAGATCAGATAGTTCAATACTAAAAGAAGTAGAGGCAACAATTAAAACATTCTTTGAGCCAACAAAAGCAATGATTGGAGAAAGCTTTGATTATAATACTCTAGTTACAAACATTCTTTCGATTGAAGGTGTCGGAAAGTTAAGAACAAAAAGAACAGATACAGGAGATGCATATGAAGGAGTATCTTTCTATATGTGGAATCCAAATTATCCTAGTTTGGATGTCATGCGAGTTGTAAGCTCGTTACAAATGGAACAGTTTGAAGTAGTTGCATTTGATCAGCTCTCACAACTACATTCTAAATTAGAAATAGTATATTCATAATTTCATGGCTACGATTTTTACTACCTTTCCTGAGACTGGAGTTGGAAGTGTTTTCTTAGATCAATTCACTTTCAATCTCGCTGCGTCTCTTCAACAAACGAACTCTTATGTTTCGTTTGCGTGGGACTTTGGGGATGGTACCTATTATTATGGGGATCAAACTGCAACAAAGATATATAACTATCCGGGCACATATAAAGTAAGCTTATCAGCTTGGAAGAGCGACGGTTCATATGTTGGTGATCATTCCTTTGTAGAAGTTGATTATCCTATTCCAAACAAAGTTGTAGTTTCCAAAATTCCTGGAACTTTCAGCGATCCGGGACGTCTTACAACTGAACCATTTGTTGTTAGCTTAACGTCTACGGAAATTCATAAACCAATTACGTTAACTCTTCAAGCTCTCAATACAAACTCAATTCCTCTTGAAGTTGTTCCGGATAAATGGAGATTTATAACTCCTACGTGGCATTTTGTTGATGCAGCAACAAATAAAGTTGTTGAAGGACCTATAATGGTCAATACAACTCCAATCACTGCAATTAACTTTAACAACGACGTTAAAACAATTGCTGTAAAAGGAGAAGCTGCTTTTTACTATTGTGATGACATTGGTACTCGATATGATTATCCAGATAACTCTCCTGTTTTAATTACAGCTACTCTTAGTACTGCTGTCTTTACATATCCTCCAGAATCAAATCATTATCCATATAATAGTTTTAGTAACAGTGAAGCAGCTAAAGCAGCTGTCGTATGGCAAGTAAATGATTTCTTTCCAACAAACTTAAAAGTTACAGAAAACTTTATCAATCCAATTTATACTTACAAATGGACTGGTATTCCAATTCCTGTAATGATAAGTTGTGAGTTTAAATCTGATTTAAATAAAAATTACGCAAACTACGAAGTTCATTCGACAACTGTGAATCTTCTTGGTTATCCTAGAACAAATGACATTGGAGCTAACTTCCCAGTCACTATTAGTCTTTCAAGCAGTAAGCAGGTAATACCAAGAGATTATTATACGATTGGTGAACCTTCTTTATTCTTTACATCAAACGATGAGCTAAACAATAACACAACAGGGTATTTGTTTACTACAATAACTCCTCTTTCTCCAATTCCAGCAATAGATGGAAATCCTCATGTGTTTGTAAACGTATCAACTCAGAGTATTGATTCTCTTGCAAGAAAGAGTGCTAAGTCTCCTGATCAATTTGCTTTTCCTTCCGGATATCCTATATATGCTAATGCTTATATCTCTCATATTAATGCTGGAAAACTCAACGTAGTTAATTTGATTAACTACCCAATGGATAATTCTAACATCAAATACTATAGTGATCTTGGAGTTCTGTCTGATGGTAGCTTATCTACAATCGATATACCTATTCTCAAATATAGAGATAACTTTAGTAATAATTTTTATGGTACAAATGGAATTGAGCTTTCTGGAACATCAGCAGTCTATGCTGTTGCATTTGATCCAATCTTAAACCGTTTGTATACATCTGATGCTGATCAAGATTATCTTCACATTTATAATTCAAGAGCTGAACTTCTTTCGTCTGTTAGTTTGTCAGCTTTAATGGATGCTCATTTTGGAACACCATCTGAAAGACTATCAGCTGTATCACTTTCAGCTCTTTCACTTGATCAATACAATGCTCCTTCCTATATTTCGATAGATCAACAACACAATCTTTGGGTTTCATTATATGGCAAACAAGCCGTTTACAAATTTGATTCTAACTTAACTTTCTTGCTTTCTTGTATTCCAACTATTTCAAATTATGCTGTAGATTATCTTCGTGAAGGAACTCCTCTCATTTCTCCTCCGGTAGTTGAAACTGACTTGAATGGAGATGCCTGGGTTTGTTATTCTCATGAAAGTTATAGCAAGCTAGTAAAATATAAAGCCAACGGAACAGAATACATTGATGTAAACGAAATCGAGTCATATTCAAATCCTGTTGCATTGGCAATTGATTGTCGAAACAACGTTTGGGTTGCTTGTTATAATATTGGAGAAGTAAGATGTTATTCTTCAGAAGGTTCTCTCATACATTCTATTAAAAACATTTCTCAACCAAGTTATGTTGCTGTAGATCGTTATAATAATGTTTGGTTTACTCATGGCCATAACTATTGTAGTAAGTACGAACAAAAAACGAAAACACTAACATCATGGCAATTCTTTACTAAAAAAAAGAAAGTATATCAATCTTTTGAAAGTATATCAATTGATAGAAAGCAGCCACGAGAAAACGAAATCTGGGGAGGCTTGTCAATAGACGTATATAATCGTGTATGGTTAATAGATTCAGATACAAACAAAGTTATTGTATTTCCATCTGAAAATCCTGAGTCATTTAGAATCGTAAGAGCTCTTCCAGTTGTTAATACAAATCACGTTTTAAACGTTGCTAATGAAGAGCAATATGACTTTGAAACCGAAGGAGTTAGATCAGCGCAAGCTGCTGGAGATTGGACCGGAAACAGATGGTATCAAAAATATGCTTCTGCTCAATATTCAGCTGATCTTAAAGGAAGCTCGACAAATTTTGTAGTACAAAACTTAGAAAATACATATCAGATTGCAAAAGTAAACGAAGAGTTTGATGTAGCGGATCATTACAAATCTTTAGCTTTACCAGAACCAATGCAACAGTATACAAAGTTCTTTGATGAATTTATGGGAGCTGTTGTTGGTAATGGAGATATTACAACTGGAGAAAGTGTTGGAAGAGTAGCTTATGAAAGAATAGCTAATTTTGTTCAGACACATGCGGATGTTGAAACCGCTGAAGTTAATCAACTCCTATCATTAGCTGATGCTGTAGATGTTAAGACTTCGACATTCGGTAAAGACTTTCCTGTTGAAGTAAGTCGGTTGATTAATTTATTTTCTATTCCTAAACATAAACTTCGCGGAAGTATTGATTACAGTCCAGACATAGCAACTAATATTGGTCCTGTATTAAATCCATCTTCTCTTATAACAAGTGAAGAATATATATTTGCAGAAGATAAACATCAACCAAACTATCAGTTAATTTATGTATCTCCTTTGATTAATGCAGATGGAACAAGTACATTAACATATCCTCTATCGTCTCTTAAGGCTGATGCTGGTCTCAAACCTCCTCTCTTAACCAACTATAGCTTTTTCAGATATAGAGAAGATGTAGTTTGGGAAAAAGTCGGAATACAAGTGAAGCAAACATCTTTTGTAACTCCTGGTACATTTGTATTTCTTGAAAGTCTTGTTGACAGTTCTTATAGTTATAGACAAGTACCGCCTATAGGCAATACAGCAACACCATATACTCTTTCTACGTGGGTTGGATATGAGCCTTATCTTGAGGGATATACTATATATTATTACGATGGAAATCCAAACAAGAATATTAACTACAAAAATAATATTATCAATTGGAAGTCTGATTACACTACAATAGATTATACACTATCTTCGTATAAAGATTGGTATGGTAATAATGGTTTAATTGAATTGATGTTTAATAATCTTTTGACTAAGAGACTATTTGATCCTTTTATTAAGCAAATAGAAATTCCTGTAACTGCTCTTTACTTTAAAGTTAAGGACTTACTATACAAAACCAAATACATTTACGATCCTCATCTCAGTCATGTTGCGACATTTACTCCGACTCAGACTCAGTCTCCAACTCCTACAAAAACAGAAACACCTACATCAACAAATACTCCTACGTATACTGTTATTATTACCGCAACTCCTAAAAATCCTGTAACTCAGACACCAACACAGACCTCTACAACACCTACTCCAACTTCTACAACACCAACACCTACATTAACTACTCCGACAGCTACGCCAAAATTAACACCTACTCCAACTCTCACAACTCCTTCCCCAACACCAACTCCTTCACCAACATCTACAACAACATATACAGCAACTAGAGTTACTTCTACATCTACGGCTTCTCCAACACCGACTGTGTTTATGCCGACCTTTACTCCTCCAGGTGGTTTCACTCCAACACCAACGATCACCCAAACTAGAACTAATACTCAAACCATTACTCAAACTACTCCAACACCACAAGTCACACAAACTCAAACACAAACAAATTCAGCAAACTATGAGTTTGTAAATAGAAGATTCTTTAATTAAAACTATGAAGAAAGTAACAATTACATGCCGAAACGAACAGGATGCTAAATATATTTTTAGTCTACTGACTAACCCCTTGAGTGGACATGGTTGTTTGCTTGGCAAAAAGCCTGTACGAGATGAACACGTACTTGTTAATGATATATATGAATTTGCACTTACAGACGAAGAGATTGAAGAGCTTAAGACATTGACTCAAGTAGTTTCTGTAAATGAAGATCACAAAACCGTTGGCATATGGTATAATAAACTAAACGAAATTGGTATTCCAAGATTAGCATCATACACAACAAACTTTACTAACGGACATACTGTAACAGAAGCTATTCCTCATTCTCTGTATTATGGTCAAAGCTATAAAACTGAATATACACAAGCAGCTTCAACGAATGGTTCAGCTTCGTTATCTTTATCTTCTATTGATTGTAGTAATGTTGATATTCTTGTGTTAGATAGTGGTATAGATGCTACTCATCCTGAGTTTACTGATTATAATGGCAATCCAACAATTGTTCAGTTTGATTGGACTCAACTTAAAGATCTAAACAATACAACTATTGTTCCTATGCAGAATGCTCAGTATTATCAAGATACTGAGGGACATGGTACTGCTTGTGCTAGTTTGATAGCTGGTAAGAGATGTGGTTTTGCAAAAAATGCTAAGATTTATGTTTTGAGATCAAATGAGCTTGGTAACACAACAAAGGGATTTGATATCATATCTTGTTTAAAGTTAGCTGTGGCTTTTCAGTTGGCAAAAAATAATAATCTATATGGACTTTCTAGCTCCAGACCTACAGTATTTTCCAATAGCTGGGGTTCTACTAGCTATTATATAGCAAACGATTTTAACTTAAACGATCAGAACAATTTAAACTTTTCTTATTGCTTTGGTGGTGGAAAGGGAGCTTCCTATGCAACAAGCTTACACGGTCAATCATTTGTAGTCGATGGATACTTTAGAACGCTACTACAAGCTGGTGTTCATTGCTTAGTTGCAGCTGGAAACTTTAATTCTTATCTTGTAAATGATGTAGATCAAAAAATTGATGTTCATTTGTTTAGAAACAATAATGGAGTTTTTAGTATCGTACGTACAGAAGCAAATGATAGTTCGTTTAATCTAAATCAGGTGTATAATGGCTACACTTACGGAGCAACATCGACTGGGCCAACAACTTCTACAGTATATATGTATGGTTCTCCTGGTATTGGACTTGGCCCATCTTATAATAAAACTACATATCCTATTATAACTGTTGGTGATGTATCTCCTGTTGGCTCTAATGATAGAGATACATACATTTATTGGACTGGAGGCACACCTAAGGCTGTCTATACAGCTCTCTCCGGAGTGACTAGCGAAAGCAGAATAGTTCTCGATGAAACAGTGCGATACAAGTCAGTATCAGGACCTTTCTTTGTTAAGAGTGGTTATAGTTCGTTTGGTCCGTTGGTTGATATATGGGCTACAGGAAATGGGACTTGGGCAGCTTTGAGTAATCAAGCAAGTGCAGGTGCTGATCCTAACTATCAACTGAATCCAAATCAGTCGTATTATTTCTTTAATGGTACATCAGCTGCTACTCCAGTTGTCGCTGGAATGTTAGCTACGTACCTAGCAGAACATCCAACATCCTCTCCTTCAGAGGCAAGAAACTGGTTATTGGGTAGTGCTATTCATGGAAATATAATGAAAACTGTTAAGAATACACTTCCCGTGACATCTTATACAGGAAATGTATCGTATACTACAAATGTACCATTTGGAGCAAATGCTAATGCGCTACACAATAATCCAATGCTAACAATTCAACTAGCTGGAGCTCCTTATAATACACTTTATAGACACGCAAATGTAGATGATATCTTATATTCGTGCAGATTTTTTGATAGTGTTAACTTATTGGCTCAAGCATATCCTCTAAGAAAAGCTGTTTTGTTTACTAACTCGTTGTCAGCTACGGTGTTTGGTACAACTCTCGAAAAAAACGTAGGTTCTAACGAAAGTGTTACTCACACAAGTTTTTCGTAAGAAAACCTTTACTACAGGTATCCGTAATATAAGTATTTTCGGTGGAAAACATTTTCTTAAAACAGTTAGCAAACGACTCTACAAAAAGTTTAGTCGTTGACGACTTAAATTCTCCTCTTTCGTTTCTTCAATGGAAAGAGGAGAGTCCCACCGTTCCTGAAGCGGATCTCTCTTTTCACTACAATCAATACATTCTAAATTGGTTTTCTAAACAAAAGGATAAAACTATATCAAACAAGCTTTTGCTTAGACAAAAGTATTTGTATCTATTACAAAACTTAGACTTGTTTTTCACTAACGATGAAAAGAGTACTTGGTATAATAAACTCAACTTAGCGGACGAGAAGGAATTACTTTTAGCAATTCCGTACTTTGCAAAAAAGCTTAAAGACGTAGCTATATACTATCTGAATTTACGTAAACAGATTAAAAACGCTAAAGTAAAGTATAATACAGTAGGTACAACAGACAGTGTCGAACATGAAGTGTATTCATATCTTCTTCGAGCTCTCTCTCCTGAAAATGTAGAATTTTCTCCAGACTTTATTGGTTTGGATAATGTAGTACCTGACATTAAAAAAGAACTTGTTGTTAAGGTTGATGAACTCTATGATGATGGTCAGTATTTTGATCACTCACCAACTACTCCAGTTTCAGCTTATGTAAATGTACTAGATCAAGCAACTGCTGCATTTTTTCAAACAAAAGGTATCGTTCTCTCTTCTTCCGAGTGGATGTTTAATTCTCTTACTTTACCTGTAACTGCTGATCTCAATTCCCTTGTAAATAGACTTACAGGAGATGTTTTTGAAACTTCTGATACTACTCAGTATAGTGACTTTATTCAAAAGTATTTGGCTGAAAATAAATCTCTTATTACTTTCAGTACACCAATATCTTCATATAATGTATCAAGCATTCAATTGTCAGCTGGCAACAATCGATTTTTCTATCCAGCTAACACAATTGATTCATCTTTAACAGTTCCAACTCAAATTGTTCCTATACCACTCAGTTCTGTAGTGCTGGATGGAGCTGCTTATGGTACATCAGTTCAAAATGCTGATACAATTTTTGTTAGACAAGGTGGAGTCGTTAAAGGAGCATGGAATCGTTATATTGAATACGAAAACATTCCCGAAACAGTTGAATCTCATATTTCTCATAATTCTAAAACTAGTTTTGTGTTTCCATATCCTGGTTATGGTCTTTCTGCTGAAGATATTCCTTGGACTGGAGTAGGATTCAAATACGATGAAGAGTATCCGTTTCTTTCACGTGAATTAAAAGCTGCAGTTCAATCAGCTTATTGGTCTTTTTCTTTATCTGGAAATAACTGTAATTCAATTTACATCAATAATACAACAGCAGTATCTAGTGGGGCTACCCCAAGTAAAGCTTTTTCTAAATCCGATAAAATTTATATAAGAGAACGTAATCAAAATTACGACATATCAACTGCTTTCGGAGAAGTCAGCGGAGCTTGGTTGTATAAATTTAATGAAGCAGCAATTCCAATTTCTCCAAATCAAGATAACGTTATTCTTTGGCCTTACGATATTATAGATAAAAATGCAGAAGTTTATCCTCCTCATTTACAAAAATTAAATTTTGATAACGTTTGTGATCCTGTATTTATTCAAGCTTTGGACACTTCAATGTTCTTTGCTGCTTCGTCGTTTGAATTAGCAGATAAAATTTATAAATTAAACAACTATACTGACAGCGAAACAACAAGTGCTATAGAATGTGCTTGGTTGTATAGTGATGTAAATAATGTAGGAGATTATAACTTCTTTAGACAAGATGGAGCTTGCTTGTTATTTCCGTCCGGTGTAGCAACAAGGTTTATTTGGACTGGACCAAACAATACAGCATTATCTAGCGTATTTGTATCCGTTAATCATCAAGAAGACTGCCCATTCAATACCAACGTACCTAGCGTATCTGCTTACGATTGGAGAAAGTGTAGTTGTAAGGCTGTTTATTATTCTCCTCTTGGTCATAGTGGCTTCAATTATATTGATGGTCAAACAGACATGATTTTTGAAGATACATCAACCGATTTGCAGCCATTTGATATTGGTTCTTGGAAAGACGTGAATGGCAATCAAATTCAAGATGGAGATTCGGTTGGTTGGGCATGGTATAAAAATTCAGCTGAAACTAATGGTTGGGGATATGGTCAATGGACAACACGTACATTTGTAAATCAAACTTCAGCATTTGGAGGAACACCTGATCCAAAAACATTACGTTTACAATACGGAAAACCTTACATCTATTCAAGATCTGGTTCAAAAATAAATTCTGATTCGTTCCCAACATATTCTGCATTTTACAAATATAATACGAGTAATACAAACTGGAGAGGAGCTAGATATGATGTTGTTAGTACCGGTTGGGTAGGTTTGAATACTCTATCTAATATGATCTTCAATCCTGGAGATTTTATAAAAGTTAGTAGACAACCATCAACAACGTTTACATACCTTTCCACACATAATATTGATGTAAAGTCTTCAAATGAAAATAGCATTTGGGCATCCTATGACAAAATTGTATTATCAAAAAATTCAGGAACTAATACAACTATAATTTCTTGGCCAAATGCATCTAAACCATCAAACGATACAACGAATCAATATCCAACATATACTCTTCAAGAGTTGTTTATTCCTGCCCCAACTTTAGCTCCAATAAGAGCAACTCCTACAATTACGTATGTTGAAGTATACAAAGGAATTACTAGCACGCCTACATCAACAATAACTGTTGCAAACGGTATTACTAGCACACCTACACAAACACCAACTACAACTATTATAAATGGTGTTACTAATACTCCAACAAGAACACCAACAGATACTCCTACTACTACTAATACCAATACTCCTCGGGCAATTACACCAACTCAAACTCTTACTGTTACTCCTTCTCCTCCACCAGGAAACTTAGTAGAGCTTTTCACTGACTCTACTAGTCATAAACGTGAAAGAAAAGCTGCATTTGGAAATTATTGGAAAAAAATAGCAGCAAATAAATTTGGTAGTTTTATAGGAGTTAGATATGATGGTAGATTATTTGGTTGGGGTAGAAATTATTCCGGAGAATTAGGTTTTACTGATAGAGGTCTTTCATATCCAAAAGAAATTCTTAATAGCTACAATGAATCTATTAATTGTGTTTCTATATGTTTAGGAGAATGTTATGGAGCTGCTATAACTGATAGTGGAGCTTTGTATACATGGGGAGCTCAAGCTCTTAAAAATAATAGTTATTATGGAGTGTTAGGAAGAGGTTCAACTACGTTTAGATGTTCTCTTGCAACTAAAGTTGGAACAGATAATAATTGGAAAACAGTTCACTGTGCAGATCAGTCCGTATTTGCTATTAAGATTGATGGAACGTTGTGGGTATGGGGTAAAAATTTGAACGGAACGTTAGGTATTCCTTTTGATAACTCTAGAGACACTTCAACAACAATTACTGATCAATTTACAAGACAATCTATTAAAATTAATATGCAATATTGCATATATGGTCCAAAGAAAGTTGATTTATCAAATATAAGACAAACTGTAACGCAAACTTATACTAAAACTATTACTAATAGTACAAACGAGAGTCCGTATGATAATCCTAATCTTGTAACACTAACAAACACATTTGGTGTTCCTTCAACAATAACAATAAAAGGAACCGTTGATGATGATTTATACATCAATGGAAATATATACGAAGATGACAAATATATTTTTGATGGTTGGAAAAATAATCCAAATTGGTTTGGAAAAGGAAAAAACGGAAGACATGATTTTACGTATACAGCTACAATTGCAGCTGGTGAAAGTGTTGTAGTCGGTCTTAGAGATAATGGAAAACTTAACTGTTACATTACATTTGTTGCTACGATTGCTGCTAACGAAGTAATTGGTGGTCCTGATATAAATTGGGCACAAGTTAGTTCTAACGGAGCTTCTACAATAGGTATTACAACAGATGGAAAGATGTATGGATGGGGAGACAATTATAATTACTCCTTAGGTTTTAACAACGTAGTTGGCAATAATGAACCTTATTATTATTATCCAAATCTTGTTCCAACAACAGACATTACAAAAAATACAATTTGGAAACAAGCATCTATTGGATCTTATGGTACTATTGGTTTAGATAGTAATGGAAAAATTTATACCTGGGGACCTGGTACTTCTAACAAAAGTCCAGTTCCTGTAGTGTTTCAAAAAGAAACTCATCCGTTTGTTAGCGTTTATAATGGAGATTCCGCATTAACAACTCAAGGATTGTTGTATGGTAAAGGTTATAATGTAGCAGGACAGATTAATAGCGAACCAAACACAGATTTTGGTCTAGTTAGCGATCGTCTCTTTACATCAGAAATATGTTTTACAAGTATAGCGGATCCAGTAGCTGTTGTTGCAAATGATTGGATTACTGCAGTAGGAATTGTTAGTGATACAATCTATACTCCAACTCCTACTGTTAATAATAACATAACAGCTACTCCAACACTACCTTCTTTATTTCCAACTCCTACGTGGACTTATCAACCAATCGTTAATCTAAATCAAAGTAACATATTAATTGGTTTTCATCCTCAAGGTTATACTCCATTGCCAAATGAAATACCTACAGCAGGTACTCAAAATACTCCTTCTGTGTTTACTCGTAGTGGAGTGTACAGAGTTCCATACGGAGTTAATAAAATTAATATCGTTTCAATAGGTGGTGGCGGTGGAGGTGGTTCAGCTGATCAAGCAGGTGGTGGCGGTGGTGGTGGCGGATCAGTAGTAACTCAAACTATTAATTTTACTCAAACAATCAGTCTCTCCACTGGAAATCTCATTTACATAACTGTTGGTACTGGTGGAAAAGGTGGAGCTCCAATAATTCAAGGTACTCCCGTAGCCGGTCAAGATGGGGAAAGCTCATATGTTACAATAGGAAGTAGAGATGTAGCTGTTGCTGTGGGTGGCGGTGGAGGTGGAGGTAGTACAACTGTTGGAGGAGCTGGTGGTACATCTCCAATCAACGCAGTAGGACAAACTGGAATTGGTAGTAGTGGATTTGGCATTGGAGGAATAGGTGGAAGAAATACTCTAGCTCCTTTATATGGTGCAGGCGGAGACGGAGCTTCAGCTGCAAGTAGAATATATCCATACATTTACACAGGTAAGACTGGAGGTAGTGGTATTGTTGCTATAACTCCAGTAACAGACTTTTCAACTCCTACTCCTACAACAACTCCAACAAGTACTCCAACTATTGCAGTTTTACCTTCAAATGAAATCAATGGTCTTACTGCTAGATTGTTTTATGGCAACTGGGATGGAAAATCTAGTACTCCAGGAACAAACGAAACAAT
>Ga0209188_1001387_pt1 | contig 19689 bp, 15 predicted proteins | sample C_130625_EF_Meta_FD_187307 | JGI IMG/M metagenome (GOLD analysis project Ga0209188, IMG submission 187307) | Freshwater microbial communities from Lake Croche, Canada to study carbon cycling - C_130625_EF_MetaG (SPAdes) (version 2) | ecosystem: Environmental > Aquatic > Freshwater > Lake... | reverse complement strand
CGGAGGCGCGCCGATGAGACGGGCCACTGTGTGCTTCTCCATGAACTCGCTCATGTCGATCCGCACCATGGCGTTGGAATCGTCGAAGAGCACCTCGGCGAGCGCCTTGCAAAGCTCCGTCTTCCCCACACCCGTCGGCCCGAGGAAGATGAACGAGCCGATGGGGCGATTCGGATCCTGGAGCCCCGAGCGGCTGCGGCGGACCGCATTGCTCACCGCCTCGACGGCTTCGTCCTGGCCAATCACGCGCTGGTGGAGGCGGTCTTCGAGGACGAGGAGCTTGGCTCGCTCCGTCTCCTGGAGCCGCGTCACCGGGATCCCCGTCCAGGCGCTCACCACCTCAGCGATCTCCTCCGGCCCCACCTCACGACGCAGCAGCCGCTTCCTCGGCTCTGCTTCCTTGGCGGCGGCCTTGGGATGCTCCTGCTCCTCCTGCTCGGCCCGGGCGGCGAGCGTGCGGCGCTGCTGGTCGAGCTCGTAGAGACGCTGGAAGAGATCCTCTCCCACCGGCTGCCCCGAGGCCTGCCGCTCCTTGATCGCGACGTTGGCCTGCTCGAAGGCGAGCTGCGCCGCATCGAGTTGCTTCCGCAGCTCCTCGGCGTTCCCCACCCCCGACTTCTCCGCCTCCCACTGCTCCCGAAGGCTCGCAAGCTTGCGCCGCAATTCCGTCGATTCCTTCTCGATCTCGACCAGCCGCTCCTTGGCATGGACTTCCGTCTCCTCGGCGAGCTGCCGGGCAGCGAGCTCCAGCTGGACGAGTCGGCGCTGCACCTCGTCGATCTCGGAGGGGACGCTCTGCAGTTCCATCGCCACCCGGCTGGTCGCCTCGTCCATGAGGTCGATCGCCTTGTCGGGGAGGAAGCGGTCGGCGATGTAGCGATGCGACATCTCCGCCGCGGCGACGAGCGCCGAATCCTTGATCTTCACCCCCTTGTGATGGGCCTCGTAGCGGGGCTTGAGTCCGCGGAGGATTGCGATCGTGTCCTCGACGTTCGGCTCCCCCACCATCACCGGCTGGAAGCGGCGTTCGAGCGCCGCATCCTTCTCGATGTGCTTGCGGTATTCGTCGAGCGTCGTCGCGCCGATGCAGCGCAGCTCACCGCGGGCCAGTGCCGGCTTGAGGAGGTTCGCTGCGTCGGAGCCCCCCTCCGCCGCCCCGGCGCCGATCATCGTGTGGAGCTCGTCGATGAACAGGATCACCCCGCCGGCCGCCGCCTCCACCTCGCGGAGGATCGCCTTGAGTCGATCTTCAAACTCCCCACGATACTTCGTGCCGGCGATCAAGGCGCCCAGATCGAGGGCGATGACGCGCTTGTTGCGGAGCGTCTCGGGGACATCCGACTGCACGATCCGCAGCGCCAGCCCCTCGGCGATCGCCGTCTTGCCGACGCCCGGCTCGCCGATGAGGACAGGATTGTTCTTCGTCCGCCGCGACAGCACCTGAATGACACGCCGAATCTCGGCGTCGCGGCCGATGACCGGATCGAGCTTCCCTTGACTGGCCCGCTTGACCAGATCGATGCCGTATTTTTCGAGTGCCTGAAACTTCTCCTCCGGATTCTGATCCGTCACCCGGGCACTGCCGCGAACCGCCTGGAGACCGGCGAGGAGTTGCTGCTCGTCGACCGCCGCCAGCTTGAGGACGTTCTTTGCCTTCGAGGGCGTCTTCACCAGGCCGAGGAGGAGGTGATCGGTGGAGACAAACTCGTCCTTCATGACGTCGGCCTCGGCCGATGCCGCCTCGAAGATCTTGATGAGATCCTGGTCGGCCTGCGGCTGGGCGCCGCCGGAGACCTTCGGGAAATGCGACAGCTCCGCCTCGATGATCCGCTCGAGATGGCCGCGGTCGACGCCGATCTTTTCGAGGAGCGGGCGGACGATCCCCTCGCGCTCCGCCACGAGCGCCGAGAGGAGGTGGACCGGCGTCGCCTGCGGATTTCCACGCGAGGCCGCAAGCTCCATCGACCGCTGGACCGCCTCCTGGGCCTTGATCGTGAACTTGTCGAATCGGAAGGGCATGGCTTTGAGTCCTTGAAAAAAGGGGAGACGGTGGCAGCCACCGTCTCCCCTCGGGAGTTGGACCGTTCAGACCTGACCGGCGGCGGTGGCTGTCACCGTGGCCGGTCGGGAGGGGAAGGGATCAGGCGTCCTTCTTGACCTCAAACTCAGCATCGATCGTGTCGTCGGCTGGCTTGCTGCCCGAGCCGCCAGGCGCCGCACCCGCCCCGGGGCCACCCTGGGCCGCCGTCGACTCGTACAACACCTTCGTGAGGGCGTGGGCCGCTTGCTCGAGGGCGTCATGGGCCGACTGGATCGCATCGACATCCTCTCCCTTGGCCACCTCGCGAGCCTTCGTGATCGCCGCTTCGAGAGGCGCCTTGTCGGAAGCCGAGAGCTTCTCGCCATTCTCCTTGACGAGCTTCTCGGTCTGGAAGCAGAGGGCCTCCGCGCGGTTGCGGACCTCCGCCAGCCGCAGCTTCCGCTTGTCGTCCTCGGCGTTGAGCTCGGCGTCCTTCCGCATCCGTTCGATCTCCGCCTCGTTCAAGCCGCTCGACTGCTCGATCTTGACTGTCTGCTCCTTGTTGGAGCCGAGATCCTTGGCGCTCACCGAGAGGATGCCGTTGGCGTCGATGTCGAACTTGACCTCGATCTGCGGCGTGCCACGCGGAGCGGGGGGGATGCCGTCGAGGTTGAACTGCCCGAGGAGGCGATTGTCGCGGGCCATCGGCCGCTCACCTTGATAGACGCTCACGGTCACCGCCTGCTGGTTGTCGGCCGCCGTACTGAAGACCTGCTTCCGCTCGGTGGGGACGGTCGTGTTGCGCTCGACGAGTTTCGTGAACAGCCCCCCCTCTGTCTCGATGCCGAGGGAGAGCGGGGTGACGTCGAGGAGGAGCACGTCCTGGACCTCACCGCCGAGCACGCCTCCCTGGATCGCCGCCCCGAGGGCCACGACCTCGTCCGGATTGACCCCCTTGTGGGGCTCCTTGGAGAACAGCTTCTTGACGAGCTCCTGAACCTTCGGAATCCGCGTCGAACCGCCGACGAGCACGACCTCGTCGATGTCCTTCGGGTCGAGCTTGGCGTCTTTGAGGGCCTGGAGGACCGGGCCACGGCAACGTTCCACGAGGGCGTCGCACATCTGCTCGAACTGCGCCCTGGTGATCGACAGTTGGAGATGCTTGGGGCCGGTGGCATCGGCGGTGATGAAGGGGAGATTGATGTCGGTACTCTGGGCCGAGCTCAATTCCTTCTTCGCCTTCTCACAGGCTTCCTGGAGACGCTGCAGGGCCATCGTGTCCTTGCGGAGATCGATCCCCTGCTCCTTCTTGAACTGATCGGCGACATGATTGATGAGGGTCTGGTCGAAGTCGTCGCCGCCGAGGTGCGTATCGCCGTTGGTGCTGATGACGCGGAACACGCCGTCAGCCACCTCGAGCACCGACACGTCGAACGTGCCGCCGCCGAGATCGAACACGACGATCTTCTCCTGGGCCTTCTTTTCGAGACCGTAGGCGAGCGCGGCCGCTGTCGGCTCGTTGATGATTCGCATCACCTCGAGGCCGGCGATCTGGCCGGCGTCCTTCGTGGCCTGACGCTGGGCGTCATTGAAGTAAGCCGGGACGGTGATCACCGCCTTGTTGACCTTGTGGCCGAGGTAGCTCTCGGCCGACTCCTTGAGCGAGCGGAGGATCTTCGCCGAAATCTCCGGCGGGGTGCTCGTCTGATCGCCCGCCTTGACCTTGACGTAGTCCTCGGGACCGCCGACGACCTCGTAGGGAACCATCTTCTCCTCGCCGGCCACTTCGTTGTGGCGCCGGCCCATGAAGCGCTTGATCGAGTAGATCGTCCGCCTCGGGTTGGTGACCGCCTGGCGGCGGGCGGTGTCGCCGACGAGGGTTTCCCCCTTGTCGTTGAAGGCGACCACGCTCGGAGTCAGTCGGTTGCCTTCTTTGTTGGCGATGACCTTGGGCTCCTTCCCCTCCATCACGGCGACGACGGAGTTGGTGGTGCCGAGATCGATGCCGATGATCTTCTCGCCCTTCGGGTTGGCCATGGGACTTGCTTCCTTGTTGCGGGGACTGTTTCTGGGGGGTGATTGGGTGGTGGGCCGGGAACGGACCCGCGCCAGAATTGGCTGCAGGCGGCTGGAAACGGCTGGAACGCGACCGCTCCCGGCTCAACGCTGGCCCCTGAAGTGCAAAGAGCGTGCCAGCCGAGAATGACGCCCAAAGAAGCCCTTCCGCCCTCTCGCCCCACGGAAAGATCGTGTTATTTACGGGGCTGCCAATCTGATTACAGTGGAACGTTCGGAGCCGGGCATCCGCATCCCGGGCCGCCGGCCTGCCATTTTGGCTGACCGCCCCCTTCCCTTCATGTCCGGCGTTCCATGGCCAAGTCGGGCCCCCATCGCAAACCGTCGTCCGAACGCCTCTCTGCCGGGGAACCGGCGGCGCCGCAGGGGAAGGAGCCGGGCCTCGCCCCGCTCCGTGCCGAGATCGACCGGATCGACCGGATGCTCGTCTCCCTCATGAACGAGCGGGCGACGGTGGCCGGCAAGATCGGCCATCACAAGCGGGCCACCGGCCAGCAGACCTACGACCCCTCCCGCGAAGAGATCGTGCTCGAGCGGGTCGCCGGCAACAATCCCGGCCCGCTCTCGGCGGAGAGCCTCAAGGCGGTCTACCGCGAGCTGATCTCAGGCTCGCGGGCGATCGAGCAGCACCTCCGCGTCGCCCACCTCGGCCCGGCCTGGACGTACAGCCACTTGGCCGCGCTCCATCGCTTCGGCAGCTCAGTCGAGTTTGTGCCGGTGGCGAGCATCTCGGCGGCCTTCGAGGAGGTGAATGCCGGACACTCCCACTACGGTGTCGTGCCGCTGGAAAACTCCACGGACGGCCGGATCGCCGACACCCTCGACAACTTCTCCCGCCTGCCGGTGAAGATCTGCGCCGAGGTGCCGCTACGCATCCACCACAACCTCCTCGCCGCCTGCGACCGAACGGTGATCGACACCGTCTACAGCCGGCCGCAGGCGCTGTCGCAGTGCCGCAACTGGCTGGCCCGGCACCTCCCCGATGCCCGGCTGGTCGAGGTGACGAGCACGAGCGCCGCCGCCGAGACCGCCGCCAAGACGCCCCGGGCCGCCGCCATCGCCAGCCGCCAGGCTGGGGTGCACCACGGGCTCGACATCCTCGCCGAGAACATCGAGGACGTCGCCGGCAACACCACCCGCTTTGCCGTCATCGGCCATGCCGATTCGTCGCGCACCGGCAACGACAAGACGTCGCTGATGTTCGAGATCGAGCACCGCCCCGGCGGCCTCGCCGACGCCCTGGCGATCCCCAAGAAACAGAAGCTCAACCTCACCTGGATCGAGTCGTTCCCGCTCCCGGGCGAGGAACGGGGCTACATCTTCTTCGTCGAGCTCGAGGGGCACCGCGATGATCTCCGCGTTCGCCGGGCGATCTCGGCCCTCGAGCGCCGCTGCAAGCGGGTTGTGATCCTCGGCTCGTACGCCTCCGCCGCCGCGGTCGGCTGAGGGCTTTTACGCTCCTCTCCCTGCAGCGCCGCGGCCCCTCCCGGTTCGCAGTTGCCACCGTCGTAAAAATCTGCTTCGCTCTTCCCACCTCCCTACGTCCTTCCCTCCACCGAGATCCACGCATGTCCACCCGCAGGAAGTCCATCGTCGCCGGCAACTGGAAGATGAACCTCGATGCGGCCAAGGCTCGCAGCCTCACCGAGGCCGTCGCTGCCCGGGCCGGTGAGGCGGCCAACGTCGATCTCGTCCTCTGCCCTCCGGCCCTCTATGCGACGACCGTGGCCGCAGCCCTCGGCCTGGCGGCGGGGAACTCGCCGTCGGGTGTGGCGCCGTCTGGGGTGGCGCTTGGCGGCCAGAATGCCCACGACAAAGAGAGCGGTGCCTTCACCGGCGAGGTGGCCCCCGGCATGCTCCGCGACGTCGGCAGCCGCTACTGCATCCTCGGCCACTCGGAGCGGCGGACGCTGTTCGGCGAGACCGACGCAACGGTCAACGCCAAGGTCAAGGCGGTTCTCGCCGCGGGACTGACGCCGATCGTCTGCGTCGGGGAATCGCTCGAAGAGCGCGAGTCGGGGCGGACCGAAGCGGTCGTCACCGAGCAGGTGCTCGGCTCGCTCGCCGGGATCTCTGCCGATGACCTGGCGAAGATGGTTGTCGCCTACGAACCGGTGTGGGCGATCGGCACCGGGAAGGTGGCAACTCCACAGCAGGCCCAGGATGTCCATGCCCTCGTCCGCTCGCTCCTCGCCCGCCTCTCCTCGCCCACGGTCGCGGACAAGGTGCGCATCCAGTACGGCGGCAGCGTCAAGCCCGACAACGCCGCGGAACTGGCTGCCTGCCCCGACATCGATGGGGCGCTGGTGGGGGGAGCGAGCCTCAAGGCCGACGATTTCCTCGCCATCGCCAAGGCCTTCGGCTGAAGTCAGCCCGCCCCGCGGGACGACCTCATGAGCGCCTCCGCGGGGCGACGGGTGAGAAAAGTGTCGTGGATGATTTTTTCACCGGGCTGTTAGACTGCCTTCTCTCCGGTGCCGGTACCGGAGCCGTTCCTTCATTCCCGCCTCTCCTTTGCCGCCCGTCCCGGAATCCGCAGCCATGATCGTCCGCTTTCTCCTCGGCTTGTTCCTTGTCCTTTCGTCGTTGTTCCTCATTCTCCTGGTCCTCATCCAGCGGGGACGTGGCGGCGGTCTTGCCGGGGCGTTCGGGGGCGCGGGGGGGCAGAGCGCGTTCGGCACGAAGGCGGGGGACGTGTTCACGAAGATCACGATCGGTGTGGCGGCGTTCTGGATCCTCCTCTGCATCCTCGCCCTCAACATCCTCGGAAGACAGCCGTCGAAGTTCAGTGCCTCGACCCTCGGCGCCTCGGCCCCGATCGGCACCGACAGCACCGGCGGGGCCATGCCGGCCGTCAACACGCCTGCCGCCTCCACCGGAACACCGGCCGGCATCGATCAGAAGGCGGGTGACGATGCGGCAACTGGTGGCACCACCGCTCCGGCTGCGGGCGAGAGCTCGGCTGACCCGTCCCCGGCTGCGGACGCGGCCAAGTAAGGCCTTCTTTCCTCAACTCGGCGAGGGGATGACGACTCTGTGGCGCTCAGCATGACCGGTTGTGGCGAGGGGTTCGCCACCGAAGGGCCCAACACCGCTCGGATCGAGATGCGGTGCGTCAACAACCGCTTCCTCAAAGTCACGCTTCGCGCTCGCGAGGGCTTCGCCGTGCTCGAGTCGCGGATCGAGTCGGTCGTGCGCGAGCGGGTGCGGCGCGGTGCGGTGCAGGTCGCGCTCGATATCGCCGGCCCGCTGGCCCCGGCGTCACGGAGCCTCGATCAGACGCAACTGGCCGCCTACCTCGACCAACTCGAGGACTTCTGCGCCACGCACGATCTCCCCGTTCCGAAGACGGTTGACGCGCTCCTCGCCCTTCCCGGCATCCTCGTCGAATCGGCCCCGTCCCAGGAAGCGATCGACGCGGTCTGGCCGCTCGTGCAGCGGGCCCTGCAAGAGGCGCTCGACCGGCTCGAGCGGATGCGGCGGGCCGAGGGGGATGCGATGGCCCGCGACATGCTGGCCACGTGCGGGGAGATCCGCGGCCTGACGGCGACGATCCGCGATCGTGTTCCAGCCGTCCTCGTCGAGCATCGGCAGCGGCTCCGCGACCGGGTCGCGAAGGTGCTCGAGCAGCACGCGCTGACCCTCAACGAGGGGGATCTGGCCCGCGAGATCGCCCTCCTCGCCGACCGCACGGACATCGCCGAGGAGCTTGTCCGGCTGGAGAGCCACCTCGAGCAGTTCGCCCGACTCCTCGGCGAGGATTCGCCGGGGCGGTCGCTCGACTTCCTCACCCAGGAACTCGCCCGGGAGACCAACACGATCGGGTCGAAGTCTTCCGATGTGACGATTGCCCATGCGGTGGTCGAGGTGAAGACGCGAGTCGAACGGTTGCGGGAACTCGTCCAAAACCTCGAGTGATCGCCCCGCGGAAGCCCCATCGCTCACTCGGACGCCGAGTCCTTTTCAGCCTCCCCTGCCGTGAGGTACAACAGGTCGATGGTACGCCCAGAAAAGCCCGTTACGGGCAATGTCGTCGTCATTTCGGGCCCTTCCGGGGTCGGTAAGACGACGATTCTGCGCCGACTCCTCGGCCGTATGCCGCAGCTCATCCCGAGCGTCTCGGCCACCACCCGTCTCCCTCGGACCGGCGAACGGGACGGGATCGACTACCACTTCCTCTCCCAGCCCGAGTTCGATCGCCGGCGGGATGGAGGGGATTTCCTCGAATGTTGCCGGGTGTACGGGCGGCAGCATTGGTACGGGACGCTGGCCAGCGAAGTCGCTCCCCGTTTGGCGGCCGGCGATTGGGTGGTGCTTGAGATCGATGTCGAGGGTACACTGTCCATTCTCGATCGCTATCCTGAGGCCGTGACGATCTTCGTCGAGCCCTCCGAACCCGATCACCTCGAACAGCGGCTCGTTGCCCGGGGCACCGAGACTCCCGAGGCGATGGCCCGGCGGCTCGAGGTCGCCCACCGGGAGCTCAAAGAAGCCCATCGTTATCGTCACCGTGTCGTCAACGACCACGTCGACGCCGCGGTGGGGCAGATCGAACAGATCCTCCGAGCGGCCGGCCTTCCCCCGCAGCAAAACGACCGACGCTGGCCGACGGCGATCTGACCGCTCCCGCAAAAACCGCTGCTTGACTCACCCGCCCCAGACGATGTCCCAAGGAATACGACCATGATCGACGACCTGCGTGAAGAAGAGATCGTCAACAAGGTTGGAGGGCGCTTCAAGCTCTCCACGCTCATCCAGAAGCGTCTCGTGGCGCTCAACGCCGGCGGTCGTCCCCTCGTTGACACCGACAGCACCGACAAGATGCAGATCGTCATCGAGGAGATCAAGCAGGACAAGATCTACCTCGACACCTCCTCAAACCTCCGCATCACCGGGGCCTCGCCCGAAGCGGGTGGACCGCTCGACTTCGATCCGACCGATCTCTGACCATCCCGGCCATCGGTGAAGGACTCCTCGGCCGTTCGAGGAATCGCTCCCGGTACCCCTCTCCTCGCGGGGATGATGTTTCGGTGGGCGCTCCAGTGTCGGAAGGCGTTTTCGTCGGCCGTGAAATCATCGTGGGTGTATCGGCAGGCATCGCTGCTTACAAGGCCGCGGCGCTGACGAGCCTGCTGGTGCAGCAGGGCGCCGGGGTGACGGCGGTGCTGACTCGCAACGCCCGAAAGTTTCTAGGCGAGGCGACCTTCGCTGCCCTCACCGGCCGTCCGGTGGCGACGCGCGGTTTCGATCCCTCGTCGCATCCCCTCGGGGCCCACATCGAACTGGCCGCCCGGGCCGACTGCGTCGTCGTCGCGCCCGCATCGGCCGACTTTCTCGCCAAGGCCGCGCAGGGGAGCGCCGACGACCTGCTCACGACCCTTCTGCTCTGTGCCGAATGCCCGGTGGTTTTCGCGCCGGCGATGAATGCCGCGATGTGGGCAAAACCGGCCGTGCAGCGGAACGTGGCCCAGGTCGCTGCCGACGGCGCCCACATCGTGCCCCCGGGGAGCGGCTGGCTCTCCTGCCGCCAAGCGGGCGTGGGGCGGATGGCCGAGCCGACCGAGATCGCTGCGGCGATCGAGGCTGTCCTCGCCGGCACCGTTCGGCCGCGGGGGAATTGAGCTCCGCCGTGACACGCATCCTCCTCACCGCCGGGCCGACGCGGGCCTACATCGACGACGTCCGCTACCTCACCAACGGCTCGAGCGGAAAAATGGCCGCGGCCATCGCCCGCGCCGCCCTCGCCGCCGGACACGACGTGACGATCGTCAGCGGGCCAGTGGCCGTGGCCTATCCCCCGAAGGCACGCGTCGTCCCCGTCGTCTCGACGCGCGACATGCTCGCCGCCTGCCTCGTGGAGCTGCCGCGGGTCGATGGCGTGATCGCGGCGGCGGCGCCGTGCGATTTCGAACCGGCGGCCCGCGTCCCCGGCAAGATTCCGCGAAAGGGCTCGGGGCTTTCACTCGTCCTCGAACCGACCCCCGACATCATCGCCACCCTCTCCCGCCGGGCCCGTCCGGAGCAGTGGATGGTGGCCTTCGCCCTCGAACCGGGGGGCGATCCGCGGCGGGCCCTGGAGAAGATCGACGCCAAGGCGTGCGACTTGATCGTCGTCAACGACCTCTCCGCGGTGAATGCCGGGACGACGGCCGTCGCCGTCTACGACGCGGCCCATGCGAAGGTGGGAGAGCGACGGGGCACGAAGGGGGCCGTCTCCTCCTGGCTCGTGCGGCTGATCGCCGTGCATTGCTCGACGCCGGTGAGCCGCCGCCCCCGCGGCCGCCGTCCGGCCGGTCCGCAGGCCTGATCCGCGACCCAACCCGGCCAACTGCCTCAGGCCGCCGTAGAGCATTCCGGGCCCTGATCGCTATAACACCGCTGGATCGATCCCCCTCGAGGAACCCCGATGGTCAAAGTCGCCGTCCTCGGTGCCACCGGCTACACCGCCCTGGAACTGCTCAAGATCCTCCTCCGCCACCCGGAGGTGGAGATCGTCGCCGTTACCAGCCGTCAGGATGGAAGTCCGCCGATCTCGAGCGTCCATCCGAGCCTCGTCAGCCGGCTCGATCTGGCGCTCGAAGATCTCTCCCCGGAGGAGGTCGGCAAGCGGGCCGACTGTGTCTTCGGATGCCTGCCCCACTGCGCCAGCGCCGAGATCCTCCCCCGCGTCCTCGGCGCCGGCGCGAAGGTGGTCGACTTTTCGGCCGATTACAGGCTCGATGACGCTGCCACCTACCTCGAGTGGTATGGCCACGAGCATCCCGACGCCGCCCGGCTCGGGAACACGGCCTACGGCCTGCCGGAGCTGTTCCGGGAGCAGATCCGCGAGGCGAGGCTCGTCGCCAATCCCGGCTGCTACGCCACCTCCGCGATCCTCCCGCTGGCGCCGCTGGTGCGGGCCGGCCTGATCGAACGGGACGACATCATCGTCGATTCCAAGAGCGGCGTGAGTGGGGCTGGTCGCCAGCCGAAGCTGATGACACATTTCCCCGAGTGCAACGAAAGCATGTCGGCGTACAACGTCGGCCGGCATCGCCACACCCCCGAAATCGAGCAGGTGATCGGCCGGTTCGCCGGCACCGCCCCGATGGTGATCTTCACGCCACAACTGGCCCCGATGGACCGCGGCATTCTCTCGACGATCTACGCCAAGCCGAAGGGCACGCTCAACGAGGCGGCGGTGATGGCCTGTCTCCGCGAGGCGTATGCCGGGGAACGATTCGTCCGCGTCGTCGATCACCTTCCCGGCACGAAGGACACCGTCGACACGAACTTCTGCGACATCACCGCCCGCATCGTCCGCGGTCGCGTCCTCCTCATCAGCTGCCTCGACAATCTCGTCAAAGGGGCGTCGGGGGCCGCCGTGCAAAACTTCAACTGCCTCCACGGTTTCCCCGAATCGACCGGCATGCTCTGATTCGGGTACGCCCGGGGGATTGCTTCCTCCGCCCCCGTCGATTCTTTTTTCTCCCCTCAACCGATTCCGACTCGTCCCGCTTTTCCTGCAGGCACGCCTCCATGCCCATCGCTGAAACTCCGCTGCGTCTCCCGATTCCGTCGCTCCCGAAGGGCTTCCGCGTCGCCGGCATCCACGCCGGACTGAAGCGGAATCCGACCCGTGAGGACGTGGCGCTGGTGGTTTCCGACCACCCTGCCACCGCGGCCGGCGTCTACACCACGAACCTCGTCTGCGCGGCGCCTGTGGTCTACGACCGAACGAGGACGCCGGGCGAGGGCTTCCGGGCGGTCGCCATCAATTCCGGCAACGCCAACGCCTGCACGGGAGCCCGCGGCCTGTCCGATGCCGAGCGGATGGCGACCGTCGCTGGCGAACAGGTCGGCGCTGCGGCCGATGCCGTCCTCGTCCTTTCCACTGGGGTGATCGGGGAGTTTCTCCCCCTTGCGAAGATCGAGAAGGGGCTTGGACTAGTGGCGGCAAAGCTCGCCCACGATGCCGACGCGGTCGTCACCGCCGCCCGCGGCATGATGACCACCGACACGCGTCCGAAGCTCGCCGGCTCGACCTTCACCGCCGGCGGCACCGCTTCCACGCTGTTCGGCATGGCGAAGGGAGCGGCGATGGTGGGGCCGAAGCTGGCGACGATGCTCGGCGTCATCCTCACCGATGCCGATCTCGACCCCCACGACGCGCAGCGGCTCCTCGGTGAAGCGGCCGAACAGACCTTCAACTGCGTCAGCGTCGACGGCCACACGAGCACCAACGACACCGTGCTCCTCCTCGCCAACGGCGCGGCCGGGGGCAAGCGGCTCAAAGGTGCCGATCTCGAGGCTTTCGGACGCGCTCTTCTCGACGCCTGCGACACCCTCGCCCGCGAGATTGCCGACGACGGCGAGGGGGCGACCCACGTCCTCCGCATCGAGGTGCGCGGGTGTCCGACCCGCGATCAGGCCCGACAGATCGCCAGGACGATCGCCGACAGCCCGCTGGTGAAGACGGCGATCTGCGGCGCTGACCCCAACTGGGGCCGGATCGTCTCGGCGGCCGGCTATTCGGGAGTGTTCTTCGATCCGGAAAAGATGGTCCTCCGCCTCAACGGCACCCTCCTGTTTCGCGACGGGGCGCCGGTCGAGTTTGACGGAGATGCGGTGTCGGAGTCGATCAAGGCGGCCCGGGAAACCCTCATCGAGCTCGACATGGGCTTCGGGAACGAGTCGATCCGCTTCTATTCCAGCGACCTCACCGCAGAGTACGTTCACCTCAACGCCGACTACCACACCTGACGCTTTCTGGGCAGAATGTTCCGCGCCGCTCCCCACGGCTCCTCCATCCCCGCCCGTTCGTTGGCCGGTTTTCCGACCGGGATGCCGTCGGCTACCGCGATGCGTCTTGACGTGCCTCCGACGAGAGGTTTCTCTCAAGGGGCTTTGCCACTGCTTCCCCCCACCTCCGCCTCTCCCGCTCCCCCTGAAGTCAGCCGCCCCATGATCGCTTTCCCCTCCCTTCCCCTGCCGGTCGTTCCCTCTTTGTTCGGGGCGATGACGTTGCCACCCGCGTGTCCGTCGGTGGGGGCCTGGCCGCGGTCGGGCGCGGTGATGAAGGGAGAAGAGTCCGAGGATTCCGAGGATGAACTTGGCGACGAGGAGGACATCACGGCCCGGCCCCTCCCCGACGAGGAGTCGAGCTTTGACGACTTCGATGACGAGTTTGACGACGACTTCGAGGAGGAGGAGAACGATCCCGATTGGGATCACCCGGAGGAGAACGAACCGCTGCCGCCCCCTGCCAAGGGCCCTTCAAAGAAGAAGTGACCTCAGGCCGCTGATCTGGCCGGAAGCGCACCCGCAGGCCTGATCCTCCCCTTGTTCGGCTTCTCCTTTTTTGGCCCTCCCTTTGTCCGCTCCCGCTGACACCCCAGGCGCGGATGATCCCGCCGGCGATGCCGCGTCGGGGTCGCCGCGCCGTTCCAAGCGACGGCCCGCGCCGCCGGCGGGAGGCTCACAGGCCTCTCCTCTCCCCTGGTTCGGCCGCCTCAGCCAACTCGACTTCGACATCGATTTCTTCGAGCGGATCCTCGCCCGCAGTCCCGATTCGATCGACATCCTCCGCGTGCTGGGGGAACTCGCCTCCCGCCGCGGTCTCCACGAGCGGGCGCTCGAACTCGACCGGCGTCTCGTCGCCCGTCTGCCAGTGGATTTCCTCGCCCGCTACAATCTGGCCTGCTCGCTGGCTGTGGCCGGACGTGCCGACGAGGCGATTCTCTGCCTCGGGGAGGCGTTCCGGCTGGGCTACGACGACGTCGCCCACATGGAGGTCGATCCCGACCTGGCGTCGATCCGCGAGCGCCCGGAGTTCCGCGCCCTCGTTGGTCGCGCCTGACCCCGGGCCCGAGTTCCGGCGACAGCGAGGCGGGGAGAGCATGCTCGATCAGTACGACAAAGTCACCGAGGCCAGTGCCGCGATCCAGGCGCGTTTTCCCCATCAGCCGGCCGTGGGAATCATCCTCGGCAGCGGACTCGGTGGCGTGACCGCAGCGATCACCGGGCAGGTCGTCATCCCCTACGCCGAGATCCCGCACTTTGCCCGCTCGACGGCGACAGGGCACGCCGGTCAGCTCGTCTGCGGTCATCTCGACGGCGTGCCCGTGATCGTCATGGAAGGGCGGATGCATGCCTACGAGGGCTATCCGCTCGCGCAGATCACGTTCCCCGTCAGGGTTCTCGAACGCCTCGGCGCCAGCCTCCTGATCGTGACCAACGCCTGCGGCGGCCTCAACCCGCACTTCCGCACCGGCGACATCATGATCATCGATGACCACATCAACCTCATGAACGACAACCCGCTCGTCGGCATCAACGACGACCGGCTCGGCTCGCGCTTTCCCGACATGTCGGCCCCGTACACGCCGGAGCTGATCGACGAAGCCCTCGCCGTCGCGCGGCACGAGGACTTCGTCGCCCACCGTGGCGTCTACGTCGCCGTCACCGGGCCGAACCTCGAGACGCGCGCCGAGTACCGCTTCCTCCGGGCCATCGGCGCCGATGTCGTCGGCATGTCGACGGTGCCGGAGGTGATCGTCGCCGTCCATGCGGGCCTGCGCGTGCTGGGGATCTCCGTGATCACCGACATGTGCCTCCCCGATCACCTCGAAGTGGCGACGGTGGAGAAGATCCTCGGCGTGGCCCGGGCCGCCGAGCCGAAGCTCCGGGCGCTGGTCACCACGGCCGTCCGACGTGCCGGCGAGGCCCGTGGCTGACCCCTCGGCCGACGCCACCGCTTGTTCTTCGGCCACCTCCCGCCATTCCCCCGGGGCTGCAAAGCCCTTTCCCAAAGGAATCCCCATCATGTCCCTCCCTTTGAGGATCCTCGTCGTCGGCTGCGGCCACATGGGCACCTCCCATGCCAAGGCCTATCAGTCGCTCGACGGCTTCGAGATCGTCGGCGTCGTCTCGCGTGGCCCGAAGTCGCGGCAGGCCCTCCTGGCGGCCCTCGGCCACGACTACCCGCAGTTCTCGAATTACGAAGAAGCCCTCGCCGCCACGAAGCCCGATGCGGTCTCGATCAACACCTACCCCGACACCCATGCCGACTACGCCCGCAAGGCGTTCGCTGCCGGGTGTCATGTGTTTCTCGAGAAGCCGCTGGCCAACACCGTCGCCGAGGCCCGCGAGGTCGTCGATCTGGCCAAGGAGGCGGGAAAAAAGCTCGTCATCGGCTACGTCCTCCGCGTTCATCCCACCTGGACGAAGTTCATCGAGACGGCCAAGACGCTCGGGAAGCCGCTGGTGATGCGGATGAACCTCAACCAGCAATCGTCGGCCGACCAGTGGAAGACGCACAAGCAGCTGATGAACTCGATGTCACCGATCGTGGACTGCGGTGTTCACTACGTCGACGTGATGTGCCTGATGACCGGCTCGAAGCCGATCCGCGTCTCCGCCATCGGTGCCCGGCTCAGCGATGAGCTCGTGCCGGGGATGTACAATTACGGCCAACTCCAGGTGACGTTCGCCGATGGCTCCGTCGGGTGGTACGAGGCGGGCTGGGGCCCGATGATGAGCGAAGTGGCCTACTTCGTGAAGGACGTCATCGGCCCGAAGGGCTGCGTGAGCATCGTCGGCACGAAGGAGGGGGACGCCGCCAGCGACGACGTCAACGCCCATTCGAAGGCCGCGCTCCTCAAGCTCCACCACTCGGAGACGAAGGCCGACGGCAGCTTCGCCCGTCGTGACGAGCTCATCGACTGCCACGACGAGCCAGACCACGACGGCCTCTGCCTCCGCGAGCAGGAGGTGTTTCTCGACGCGATCCTCCACGACCGCGACCTCACCGCGCACATGGAGGATGCCGTCAATAGCCTGCGGATCGTCCTGGCTGCCGACGAGGCCTTCAAGACCGGCCGAACGGTCGAACTTTGATGAATTGAAGAGCCTCTCGAAGATTCCGCGGTGCCATCTCCCCCTGTGGATTGGCGTTTCCGTCTGGCTCAGTCGCGGAAACACGGCGCCCCATCTCGGAGTCCGGTGGGCCCCTTCCCCCGGCATGGCTGCCGACAGCGGTCATGGCGTTCCCCGTTTCGAGTGCGGAAAAAAAGCCTTTTTCCCCCTTCGTCTCATGGCTTGCAGGATTGCAAGGAAGTTCGGTGTAGGCAAAGCATGGGATTCGGGTACCTTGCTGCCCTATAGAGCAGTGCTAACTTTCGCCGACGAAAAATCTATTTTTCTTCCTTCGCCATTTTGGAGCCCATCGATGCGTTTCTCCCCCCGCCTTTTCGTGCGAGCCGTTGTTTCCTCGGTGCGGAACCTCTGGCCATCGCGTCGTTTTCCGGGGATGGTCGCGCGTCGCAGTCGGCGGACGTTGCAGCAGGCTCGCGGTGGTCGACAGGTCCTCGAGAGCCTCGAGCCGCGTCTGGCCTTGGCCCACACCTCGCTCGCATCGCTGACGATCCCCGCGCCGGTCGCATCGAATGACTCGGTCATCGCCGCCGCCGGCCTCGATCCGGCCGTTTTCATCAGCCACGTTGCCGGCCTCGATGCCACGCTCGGCTCGGTGTTCGGCGGTGCCGGCACCGCCCAGGCCACCTTCGACGCCCGTGTCGCCCAACTCGACGCCCAACTGCCGGCGGGCCTCTCCGCCCTCGGCGTCAAAATCCAGGTGCTCGACTCGGCGGTGATGGGCAGCCACATGGGGGCGTACAGCGCCACCACGGCCAATGGCCCGACGATCTTCATCCGCTCCGACCTCCTCCAGGGTCCCGAGAGCCAGGCCCTGCTCCAGAGCGTTCTCCTCGAGGAAACCGGTCATCACATTGACTACGTCCTCAACGGCAGCGTCGACAGCCAAGGGGACGAGGGGCAGCTCTTCTCGGCGATCGTCCGCGGCCAGGCCCCGGTCGGGGCCGATCTCTCCCAGATTCTCTCGGAGAATGACCACGGCACGCTCGTGGTGAATGGCCAAGCTCTCCCGGTCGAGTTTGCCACCGCCACTGGACAGTCGGCCACCCTCGCCTACACCGAGGCAGCCGCCAAGGTCGCGATGCAGCCCAACGTCGTCGTGACCCCGACCACCGCCGCGGAGAACATCCAGTCGGTCGTCGTGTCGATCGGCACGGCCAACGTCAACGACCGGATCAGCGTCAACGGTGCCACGACCAACGGCACCACGGCCGCCACGATCTCTAATGGCATCACGGTGCCTGCCGCGGGCGCAGCCAACGCCACCGGCACCTTCCGCCTCGGTGCGGTCAATTGGACCTACTCGATCACGTCCGGCGGTGCCTACACCTTCACCAACACCCTCGCCAACAACAGCACGGCCACCGGTGCCGCTCAGGTCGCAGCGGCCCAGGCCCTGCTGCGTGCCCTCCGCTACGACTCCACGTCGACCAACCCGGTGACGACCACCCGGATCGTGAGCTTCTTCGTCCCCAACAGCCAGACGGCCACCTTCACGCAGGCTTTGACGATCACCGCGGTCAACAATGCCCCGACCTTGACCCCGTCGGCCGCTACGCCGACGCCACTCGTCGAAGCGATCGCCGGAGTGGCGGGGACGAGCACGTCGACGATCACGCTCACGCGTGCCGACGTTGATAGCGCCCTTCCGACCTACGACACCACATTCTTCACGGCGGCCAACGGCTGGACGGCCGCCAACGGCGGTGCCACCTACTCCAAGAACGGCACTTATGGCACCGCCGTGTTGACCGTGGCCACCAACCGGATCGTCTACACCCTCAACAACACGCTGGCCGCCACGCAGGCGCTCACCACCGGCCAGACCGTCACCGACAGCTTCCTGCTCCAGGTGCGTGACGCCACCGGTGCCATCGGCCAGGGGACCGCGACGTTCACGATTCAGGGGCGCAACGATCTGCCGACGCTGATCGGGGCAGCGCCGACGGCCGGGCTCGTCGAGGCGGGCGTCGCCGGCGCCGGTGTGGGAAGTTCCACGGTGCTGTTCACGAAGGCCGATACCGAGACGACGGCGACCTATGACGCCGCCTGGCTCGCCGCCAACGGTTGGTCGACGACGAACGCCGGCGTGACCTACACCAAGGCCGGTGTTTACGGGCTTGCCACGCTGACCGTCGCCACGGACGTGCTCAGCTACGCTCTCAACAACGCCCTTGCCGCCACCAACGCGCTCAAGGACGGGCAGGCGGTCAGCGATTCGTTCATCGTCCAAGTTGTCGACACCGCCACGGGGACGGCGCAGGCCACGGCCACCTTCGCCATCGTCGGCTCGAACGACGGCCCGGCCCTCGTTGGCACGCCGACCAATCTCGTCAACCTTGACAGCGTCTCCCCGACCATCCTCTCGGCGGCAAGCCTGATCGCCGGCTACGCCGATCCGGAAGGGGACGCGATCTACGCGTCGGCCCCCTCGATCATCGCCACGGGAACGATTCCGGCCGGGGCGACTGCTCCAGCCGTCGTTGTCAACGCTGATGGCACGTTCACCATTTCCCCCAACGGCTACACCGGCCTGGCCACCCTCAGCTACTCGATCTCCGACCTTCCGGCCGCCGGTTCCGCCGGCACGGTAACCGCCACCGACGCGGTCAGCTTCCTCTTCATCTCCCCGCCGTCGCTCGCCTTCGGACCTCTCACCCCGGCGAGCATCGTCGAGGCCGGCGGCGTCAACAACACCACTTTGGGGGCTCCCACGGCGGTCTCGCAGGTTACGAAATCGGACCTCGAGACGACCGCGACCTACAACTCCGCTTGGTTCCTCGCCAATGGCTGGATTGCCACCGCAGTCGGCTATCGCCATGCCGGCGGCTACGGCTCGGTGGAGCTCAATGTCGCCCTCGACACCCTCACCTACACCCTCAACAACACCCTCGCCGCCACCGAGGTCCTCGCCGACGGCGATTTGGCCGCCGAGACGTTCCAGCTCCAGGTGACCGACGGCACGAATGTCACCACCGGCTCGATCACCTTCCCGATCCTCGGGAGCAACGATGCTCCGCGGCTGACCGGCACCCGGGCCACGTTCGCCAATGGCGTCGAAGACATCACGTACCTGATCCCGGTCTCGTCGCTCACCCAGGGCTTCACCGATCCGGAAGGGAGTGCCGTCACGGCCCAGAGGTTTGCAACGACCTCGGGCACTGTTCTCGATCTCGGCAACGGCACCATCGCCCTCACCCCGGGGGCCAACTACAACGGCGTCGTAACGCTCAGCTATGACGTCGTCGACGTCGTCGGCGGTGCCTTCTCGACATCGGTGGGGATCACGTTCACCCCGGCGATCGACGCTCCGGTCGTCAAGCAGTTCGTGATCACCGGCAACGATCTCAACTTCCTCAACCAGCAGACGAACGTGCCGATCGTCACGGCCGTCCGCTATCTCACCAACGGCACGGCGGTCTACGGTTACACCGACCCCCTGACGAAGGCCGTCGTGGAACTCGGCCAACTCGGCACGTTCAACCTGATGACCTCGTCGTGGGCAGCCTTCCTGCCGCCGGTGGTAACTGCTGCCGCCACGACTGCGGCCGGCCCCTCGGAGCCGTACGGTCTCCGCAACGTCCAGGGGCTTTTCAACAACATCAGCAACCCGTCGTCCGCCGCTTGGGGTGCAGCCTTCAGTCCCTTTGCTCGCAGTAGCAACGCCAATTACAGCAACT
>Ga0209188_1001386_pt1 | contig 19689 bp, 20 predicted proteins | sample C_130625_EF_Meta_FD_187307 | JGI IMG/M metagenome (GOLD analysis project Ga0209188, IMG submission 187307) | Freshwater microbial communities from Lake Croche, Canada to study carbon cycling - C_130625_EF_MetaG (SPAdes) (version 2) | ecosystem: Environmental > Aquatic > Freshwater > Lake... | reverse complement strand
ATGAAATTGGATTTAAAATATCTACTATTTCCAACCCGATGTTTTGGCTGTCGCGAACTTGGCTATTCAATTTGCTCAAACTGTCGCAAACTTTGGAACCCCCATATTTATCACAGTCAAATTGCCAACTTAAACGTTTACTCTGCCATTACATATTCACCAGTAGCTAAAAATATTTTGCTAGCTGCCAAGGAGCAAGGAATAAAATCCGCCGATGAATTAGTTCGAAGCGCAATGAGATCGTCTCTACTTGAACTTTTTCATAGGTATTCCAGTTGCGCGTTGGTTCCAATTCCATCTGGGCTAGCTTCCAATCGGCGAAGAGGACGAGACTTTATTAACGAGTTAGCGATCTCAGTTGCCAAAGAGGTGGGTGTAATTGTTTTACCTCTTCTAGAACATCAAAGAGTCATACGCGATCAGAGCAAATTGAATCTTTCGAATCGTCGCGAAAATCTTGCTATGGCGCTATCGGTAAAGCCGGCATTTCGTGGGAATTATTCGGGTGAGAAAGTGGTTATTTTGGATGATCTGGTAACGACCGGAGCCACTATCAACGAGGCAAACCGAGCCTTAGCCAAGGCTGGCTTTGAGGTGCAGGCGGCAGCAACTGCTTGTGTGGCGCTGCGCAGGCGTGAATAACCCCTAAGATTGGGGAGTTATCTCGCAAGTTGGCACCAGCTTGGTAGATGGTCTGAAAAGCGCCAACAAAAGTAACTTTGAAAGGTCATGGGTGGCTAAATGCCTGCAATTCTCGATCGGATTATGCGCGCTGGCGAAGGGCGCATCCTAAAAGAGTTGAGCAAGACCGTTGTAAAAGTTAACTCATTCGAGGCTGCCATAGTTGCGTTATCAGACGATGAATTACGCGCCAAGACCGATGAATTTAAAGCTCGTTTTGCCAAAGGCGAATCACTTGATGACTTATTGCCAGAAGCTTTTGCAACGGTACGCGAAGCTGCTAAACGCACTTTAGGTCAACGTCATTACGATGTTCAGCTAATGGGCGGTGCAGCACTTCACTTAGGAAATATTGCTGAAATGCGCACAGGTGAAGGCAAGACTCTCGTTGCGACACTTCCTTCATATTTGAACGCAATCGCAGGCAAAGGTGTTCACGTTGTAACTGTCAACGACTATCTAGCCGAGCGTGATAGCGAGTGGATGGGTCGTATCCATCGCTTTTTAGGTTTATCAGTTGGAGTAATTCTAAATAACATGACTCCGACCGAACGCCGCGAAGCTTATAACTGCGATATTACTTATGGCACAAATAATGAATTCGGTTTTGATTACCTGCGCGACAACATGGCTTGGGCACTTGATGACTGCGTTCAACGCGAACACTTCTTTGCCGTGGTCGATGAAGTTGACTCCATTTTGATCGATGAAGCTCGTACTCCACTGATCATTTCCGGACCAGCTGATAAAGCAACCAAGTGGTATGTTGAGTTTGCTAATATCGTTTTGAAACTCGATCGTGATGTTCACTATGAGATCGACGAGAAGAAGAAAACTGTTGGAATTCTTGAAGAAGGCGTTACGCGCGTAGAACAGATGCTGCAGATTGAAAATCTTTACGAGGCAGTTAATACCCCAATGATTGGCTATTTGAACAACGCAGTTCGCGCTAAGGAACTATTCAAGCGCGATAAAGATTACGTCGTCATGAATGGCGAACTTTTAATCGTTGATGAGCACACTGGCCGCATGTTGGCTGGACGTCGCTATAGCGAAGGATTACATCAAGCCCTTGAAGCTAAAGAACGCATTGAAATCAAGGATGAAAATCAGACTTTGGCAACTATCACCTTGCAAAACTATTTCCGCCTATATAAAACTATTTCCGGTATGACTGGTACCGCGATGACCGAAGCATCTGAATTTCATCAAATCTACAAACTTGGCGTTGTTCCAATTCCTACAAACCGGGGCATGGTCCGTATCGATCAAGCAGATCTGGTTTATAAGTCCGAACTGGGTAAATTCAGCGCAGTTGCAAAAGATATTGTTGAGCGCCATCGCAAAGGTCAACCAGTGTTGGTTGGTACCGTCAGCGTTGAAAAATCTGAAGAACTATCAGCCATCTTGCGTAAATCTGGCGTTCCTCACGAAGTTTTAAATGCTAAGCATCACGAACGCGAAGCCACAATTATTGCGCGCGCTGGTATTAAAGGCGCCGTAACAGTTGCAACCAACATGGCAGGACGCGGTACTGACATCATGCTTGGTGGCAATCCAGAGTTCATGGCAGATTTTGAACTACAACGTCGTGGAATTTCACCTGTAGATAATGCTGCTGAATATGAGGCCGCTTGGCCTGCTGAAATCGCGCGCCAAAAAGCGGCTGTTGCAAAAGAGCATGAAGAAGTAATCGCTCTCGGTGGTCTTTACGTTCTTGGTACCGAGCGCCACGAATCTCGACGCATTGATAATCAGCTGCGTGGACGTTCTGGTCGTCAAGGCGATCCCGGTGAATCACGTTTCTACCTTTCACTTCAAGATGACTTAATGCGCCGCTTTAATTCAGGAATCGTCGAGCGAGTTTTATCTGCTGCCGGGATTCCAGAGGATGAGCCAATCGAATCAAAGATGGTCAGCAATGCGATTCGTTCGGCTCAAACCCAAGTAGAAGCACAAAACTTCGAAATTCGTAAGAATGTTTTGAAGTATGACGATGTGATGAATCGTCAACGTGAAGTAATTTATGGTGAGCGACGATCAGTTCTAGAAGGAAAAGACCTCAAGGAACAAGTAATTGAATTCATGCAAGATACTTTGGCAGCTTACGTCGATGCAGCGACTGCTTCGGGCTATGCTGAAGATTGGGATCTTGAGACTCTCTGGAACTACCTCAAAGTTATTTATCCGATCTCATTTAATCCAGCCGATCTTGATGCTGAGCTAGGTGGTCGTGCTGGGCTAGATGCCGATCTGCTAAAGCATCGCGTACTTGAAGATTTGGTAAAAGCCTATTCAGATCGTGAAAGCGCCTTGAGCCCTGAAGTTACTCGCGAACTTGAGCGTAAAGTTCTGCTTTCGGTACTTGATCGCAAATGGCGCGAACATCTTTACGAGATGGACTACTTACAAGAAGGCATTGGACTTCGAGCAATGGCGCAACGTGATCCGTTAGTTGAGTATCAGCGCGAGGGCTATGAATTATTTGCGGCCATGATGGATGCAATCAAAGAAGAAATAGCTGGTTTCCTTTTCAACGTCGAAGTGACTGTCGAGTCATCTGAAGTACAAGCAAAAGGAATCGAAGCTAATCCGGTATCACCAATTGGGTTGCAGTACAGCGCAGCCGATGAAAATGGAAATGTTACAAAGAACGATGTTTCGCGAAATGCACCTTGTCCTTGTGGTTCGGGCAAGAAGTACAAACGCTGCCACGGTGGGGCTTAACACTTAGATATTTATAACCGGGTCTAGATTAGAAATAGTTCGGTACATAACCATTTCTGATCAATACCTTCAAATCGCATAACTAGTGAACGTAACCGATCGCCGTATCTAACTGTTAAAACTGATTCTGCGATGCCGTCCAATGGTTCGTTAATGTGCAATTTTCTGATTCGCCCAATCACTTTTACTGATCCAGTATCTGAAACTAACTTGCTATAAATGTTTCTATGTGTCCATCGAGCCAACTGAGCAGCCGGACGTTTACCAGCCCAGATTTCAAGTGCGCTAACACCATACTTCAGCGCCCATCCGCTTATCTCGGGTAGTTCGCTTGCTGAAGTTGGCATTGGGGCAAAGTCAGGGTCGTACTCGTCTCCATATGAGGTCGGAACTAAATACAACTTAGCTTTCTGAGGCTCCGGAATAGGCACGGGGGATCGAAACAGGTCTAACACTGGATGGCCCGGAATCTCATCTTGGTTACTTGAGATTGGCGAGAATGTGATTGTTTGGAAAATTGGTTCAATTGAAAGATCGATAGTGGTCATGGCGAAAGAATTTCCTGCGCCGAGCCAAGGCAAATCATCTTAAAGGATTACGGTTTCTCATCCGAAAGGATGACTGTGGAACGCTGGACTTGATTTGTCGTTTCACAACGTTAGATGCCTGTCATGTCTACTAAAAAATCAAAAATTCAAACACGTGTATTAATAGCGTTATCACTTCTGGTCACATCCATCCTCTCGAGCGTTCTGATTTCGGTGGTTTCAAATCAGAAAGAAAGTTTCTGGATTGCAAATCACGAGCTCACTCCTGGCCAACAGATTGCTGCCAGCGATCTCTCGAAGACTCAAGTAAACATTTCGGCTATTTCCGAAAACTATGTAGCTACCGATGTAAATCCAATTGGAAGTATCGTGATCAATCGGATTCAACGATCTTCGCTAATCGCAACCCAATCAATTAGTTCCCAGGCTGATGCCATCAATAGTGCTGAGGTTTCCCTAACGATTAGAGCAATTGATTTACCTGCGACTGTCTTAGCGGGAGATCGAATCAGTATCTATCTACTTGAGGATGCCGAACCAGGTGCTTTCCCATCTGAGCCAGTATTGGTTTTAAGTGACATCTACTTGGGCTCTATTGAGAAAAAGAATTCAAACTTTGGATCAGAAGTCGCAATAACTATTGCGATAGGACGAGAAGAGATTGCTGATGTACTCAGGGCAACCACTTATGGGCGGTTAGCCGTGGTGAAATTGAATGGTTGATTCGGCCACCCATACGATAATTACCGCCATATCAGATAGTAATTTCGAAAGTTTTGTATCTAGCAATTTACATTCTCAAGGCTGGGACATAATCGCAAGGGCAGTAGATCTTCCTACTTTAAAGGATTTTCTTGCTCAGAATCCCGATGCAGCCAAGAGTTCGATTTTAATTTATGCACCAGATCTGCCTGGGTACAGCGACGCTTCATTTTCAGAACTGCGATCTTTGGTACGCCAAATAATTGGGTATGGAACTCAAGCCGAGATTAACTCTTGTGAATCTCTATCACCTAGACCAAGTGACCCAGCAGATCTAGTTTCACAAATACGTTCGATCTTACGGCGGGAATTCCGCGAGCCACTAATTTCAAGTCATACAGTTAGCAATCTCATTGGGGCAAAAGTTATTGCTATTGCATCTGCCGGTTCGGCCACTGGCGCTACGACTTTGGCTCTGAATCTGGCGATGGAATCCAGTTTGATGGAAAAACGAACATTACTAATTGACGGCAATTCATTCGAGCCAACTATTTCAATTGCTCTGGAATTACGTAACTTACGGAGTGATTTAAATCCAAGATTGATTTCACCGCTTCTTTGGGCATATGAATTAACTGAAGCTAAGAGTTCTGGCTTTACTAAATTTATGACTGCTGCTTACACAAATTTTGATTTAATTATTATCGATTTAGGCTCGGTATCGAACTTAACCATAAAGCTGACTGATCGAAGATGGAATTCACAATGCTTAATTTGGAGCAGCGATAACTGTGATGAGATCTGGATCAACTCAAGACCTGACCAAGCCGGACGTTTTAGATTATCTCGGCTAATTCAAGAGCTCACCAAGAACAAGATAAAAGCAAAATTACAATTTGTTGCCAATCTAGAAGTCCCGCATCGTCGAAGCGATCAGGGTGCTCATGAATTAGCTGCTCAAATAGAACAGCTAAATCCACTAAATCGATTAGCTCTACCTAGAGATAATCGGGCAGTGGCAGCTGCAGCCGCCAGCTCTTCTTCACTTAGCGAGTCAAGCCCTAAATCAATGTTGCGTAAGGCAATTCTAAAGATAGCTAGCGAGGTCTAGTTTTAGCCTCTGGCAGCTATTCCAATAGAGTTAGCCCATGCGTGGATACCTGGCTATAACACCAGAAGAGCTGGTTAAGTTGATAAATGATGGCGAAATCGCGATAGAGACCGCATTTGTTTCCACTAGTCAATTTAAGAGTGCCAATCCGGAACTCGGGGAGGAAGAGTCAGAATATATTCTGTCGTTATTGGCGGCAGAAGATTCAATTTCATTTCAAGATGACTTAGCTAGTTTTTCATTTGCATTAGCGGTCGATCTAGAATCAGCACAAGTGGGCGAAGAATTAGAAGTCGAAGTAAATCTTCTCTCACCGATCAAATTCAGCCAGGTTGATTGCTTATTTGTTGGAGACGCAAAAGCTGATGATGGCGAGCTGACTTGGTATGCAGCCCAAGAAATCGCGATTGCGCTGCCTAACTGGCAGGCAAATTAAATGAGTAGCCTCGAGAGCTTACTTAATGGACGCAGCACCTTAACTGCTTCGCAAACTTATCGGCTTCAAGAATTGATTGCGGATTGGCAATTGCTCACAGATCTTTCGTTTGCAGATCTAGTTCTTTGGGTCCCTCTACGCCTTGAGCCAACTGCTTGGCCAACCGGATATGTGGCAATCGCACATATCCGACCAACCACCGCGGCAACTGTGTTCGCAAATGACTTAATTGGTTCAGAAGTTACGTGGGGAGAGCGACCTCGATTAGATGAGGCGCTTTCAAGTGCCGATATTGTGCGTGACTCAGAACCCGAGTTAATCGGTGATTTGTTGATTAAAGAAGAAACAATTCCAGTAATTTATGAAGGTCAAGTTATTTCTGTTATTTCTCGCCATCGCAACGCTGAGCTGATGCGATCACCAAGCCGACTAGAGCTTAACTATCGTGAGATCGCTAATAATCTTTACCGGATGGTTGTTGAAGGCACGTATCCATATCATGACGCATCTTCAATTTTTGACCCTTCTGCTCGCGTAGGTGATGGTCTTATCCGCCTTGATTTAAATGGCATCATTACTTACGCAAGCCCTAATGCTAGATCAGCCTTTAACCGAATGGGCTGGGGTAGTGACCTAGAGAGTTTTAATTTAGGCGAAGTTGCATCGCAGGTATCTATTCAACGAAATGAATCACACCACGAAGGAATTCGTAGTTCGTTAAGTGGTAAATCTTTGCGTCGAGCTGAAATTGAAAATGAAGGTGCAACAATTGATTTAATGGTGATGCCATTATTGCAAGGTGCCGATCGTATTGGTGCGATTGTTTTACTTCACAATGTTACTGAATTAAGACGTCGTGAACGCGAATTGGTAACTAAAGATGCCACGATTCGTGAAGTACATCATCGAGTAAAGAATAATTTGCAAACTGTTTCAGCTCTGTTGCGCTTGCAAGCGAGACGAATCGCTGAACCAGAGGCGAGTGCGGCGCTTGAAGAAGCAGTTCGCCGAATAGCCTCGATTGCACTAGTTCATGAAACACTTTCAAACAGTGCCGATGCCAAAGTAGCTTTTGATCAAGTATTAGATAATTTAGTTATCCACGCAGCAGACTTAAGCCCTCGCATGAGTGAAATTAGCATCAGACGAAGTGGTTCATTGGCAGAAATTGACCCACGTATTGCGACACCACTTGCTTTAATTGTTACTGAGCTAATTCATAATGCACTCGAACATGGACTAGCTGAACAGGGTACAAACCTGGTCATTCACTGTGAACGTTTTGAAAGTAGAGCAAGGGTCACCGTAAGTGATGATGGTGCCGGGTTGCCAAATGATTTTGACTTAGTTAACTCATCTAATTTAGGGCTACAAATCGTAAGAACTTTGACCGAAAATGAACTACGCGGTCAGATTAAATTAACTTCGGGGAAGTCCGGAACCCAGGCAACCTTGGAGTTCCCGCTTTAAAACTGGTTTTGCTGTTCTTGCAGACGGGCACGATTACGTGCTGCGCGACGCTTTAGTGCACGACGCTCATCTTCTGATAAGCCGCCCCAAACTCCGGCATCTTGCCCGCTCTCGAGTGCCCAAGCCAAGCAGGCATCCTTAACAATGCAGCGGTTACAAACCTTTTTTGCTTCTTCGATCTGGGTAATGGCAGGACCAGTGTTTCCGACTGGGAAGAACAGCTCTGGATCTTCATCGCGGCAAGCGGATTGATGACGCCAATCCATTAGAACACCACCCATCCCTGAAATCTCGCGTACAGAAGCCAGTTCCGTACCAATTAAGTAATTTGATCTTGCTACGATCTCTATGTCGTAAGGTGCTTATTCTCTCGCGCTCGTACCGTTAATACAAGGACATATCGCAGGGGTTTTCCCGATTACTGGTGATTTTTCTCGCTCACAATAAATTTTTCATCAATTAACCATCAATTAACAGTGCCCCCGACAGGATTCGAACCTGTGCACCCGCCTCCGGAGGGCGGTGCTCTATCCCCTGAGCTACGGGGGCGCAATGGCAAGGTTATCAGTAGCGCAGATATTAATTTTTCCTGGGAAGTGTTCATCACAGTTGATCTCGTATGACAATATTGTGAGCTTGCTGCCAGAATATCGCTATGAATCAGAGCGCATACTTTGCAACGGGCTGTTTTTGGGGTGCAGAACGCCGTTTCTGGCAATTAACTGGAGTTATCGAAACCAGTGTTGGTTACATGGGTGGTACTCGCCCGAATCCAAATTACGAGCAAGTCTGCACCGGGGTAACTGGTCACGCCGAAATGGTGCACGTTGTCTTTGATGATGAGCAAATTTCTTATCAACGATTACTCGAAGAGTTTTGGACGATGCATGATCCGACTTCGCTAAATCAACAAGGTGGCGACATTGGAACTCAATATCGTAGTTCTATTTATGCAACCACACCAGAACAATTAGCTCAGGCAAGCAAGTCTCGTGATCTTTATCAAGAAGTTTTAATTAGCGCTGGCCTTGATTCCATTGTTACAGAAATTCTTAGCGCTGATGGCGTTGAATATTTTATAGCTGAGGAATACCACCAAAAGTATTTACAGAAGAATCCAAATGGTTACGACTGTCATTCCAGTACCGGTGTCGCATTTCCAGTTGGAGTAGTTCTGTAATGACTGATAATAATTATCCAATAAAGATTAATGAAGCAGAGCTAAAAGAAAAACTGGATCCCCTTTCATACGAAGTGTTGCGCAATGCTGCGACTGAACGACCATTTACGGGTGAATACACAGATACCGACAAGGTTGGCGTTTACAAATGTAAAGCGTGTGCTGCCGAAATATTTCGTAGTGAAACCAAGTTTCACTCTGGCTGTGGTTGGCCATCTTTTTATGCACCTTCAGCCAATGATGCGGTTGAACTTATTGAAGATCGCTCGCTGGCGCCGCGAGTTCGCACCGAAGTGCGCTGTGCAGCTTGCGGATCGCATTTAGGCCATGTTTTCGAAGGCGAAGGCTATGACGTACCAACTGATCAACGCTGGTGCATTAACTCGGTCTCGCTAATCTTGGAAGATATTTAACTTACTTCTTTTTGTCTTGCTTTAAGTTATCTTGCTTTAAGTTATCCAAGTGACGCCAGCAGTACCAAGCAACAACGCTGCGGTATGGCTGAAATTTCTTACCTTTTATCTCTAGCGATTTAGGTTCAATCTGTTCGGGCAGTTTATGAATGCTTTCCCAGCCTCGGCGAACACCTAAGTCACCAGTTGGCCAAATATCTAAGCGGTGCAACTGAAACATCATGAACATATCGACAGTCCAGGGTCCAATTCCCCAAAGTGAAGTTAGCCCTGAAAACACCTCCTCGTCGCTTAGTTCATGCAGATTTTCAATCGGCACGCTACCAGTTAGTGCCGCTTGAGCTAAACCCTGAATTGTCTTGGCTTTAGCACCAGATACGCCAATTTCGCGAAGAGCAACATCGCTTAATTTGGCAACGCGAACCGGAGTTATCTGACCTTTAGCTAATTGATTTATTCGGCCGTGGATTGTATCTGCCGCTTTTACCGCTAATTGTTGCGAGATAACCGAAGAGACCAAAGATTGAAAGTTACTCTCTGGAGAAACCGAACTGCCAATAGTGCAGAGCGGGCTTTCGCTGATTACTTTAGCAAAGCGCTTATCAATGGCGGATATTTCGGCTGCAATGCGCTGCATTTTGGCACGTGCGATAGGAGCTTTGGTCATCTAGCAAATTGATTTTCTACAAAGAGAAGGAGGGATATTCATCAGTTACCAAAATAAACGCATACCCGTAAACCCGATTGTAGAAAGCTAAAATTCCCACCATTGCGTCAGCGCACCAAACAGGATATTTACCGCTGAACAAAATCGAGAACCATGCAAAGAGAGTTAAGAAAATTCCATAGATTAAATAAATTATTCCCATTAAATAAAGCGGAATTGCTAGAAACCACTTAAATAATGGCATCACTCGGCTGAGCTGTGAACCATTGCCAACTTCAGGAAAAGTAATTTTGACAATGTCATTTTCTTCGATCGATGGATAGTCATCGGTCAGCAAGAGCGTATAAGCGTTAACACGAGTCTCGAGTGAAATTAAGGCATGATTAAATGCCAGCGCATAACTTGGGTAAATCCCGCGAAATACCAGGGCCAAGAAAGTAGGCAAAACAATCAATCCACCCAAGCTGTAGCCCCAGTTATCAGTTGAAAATGAGTTGATGCCAAAGGCGCTGAAATAGATGGCAACTGGCATCACCACAAGTAGTCGAAAGAAAGCCGTTAGGCGGTTGCGATCTTCGAGTTCAACTTGGATTAAGGTCTGAATTTGATTGCTCATAACACCAAGGTAACCCTTATTCTCAAAAATCTATTGCTTTTTTAGCTCTTACCGCCTACTTTTTACAGTCGTTGCAGATTTTTACAGTTTCTTGCAGAAAGAATGAGGAATACATGGCTGGAATCAAGGAAGTTGCCGCAGAAGCTGGGGTTTCAACTGCAACTGTCTCGCGGGCGCTCCGTGGTCTGGAACATGTGAACCCACAAACTCGGGCGAAAATTGAGGCTGCGGCTGCGAAATTAAATTACTCATTAACCGGTGAAGGCGATCGGATTCGACCTGGCCGCACCAACAGCGTTGGCGTAGTCGCACCCTATATTTCACGTTGGTATTTCGCCCAAGTAATCAATGGCGCCGAACAAGCTCTTCGTGAAGCCGGCCTTGATCTTCTGCTTTATAACTTTAGCCAGATGAAAGGGCGCGAGCGGTTATTCCAACACCAGTTATTGAAAGGTCGCGTTGATGCGCTAATTGTTATTAGTTTGCCGCCTACCGAAGAAGAATTTGCTTCAATGTTGAGTTTGGGAATTCCGATCGCACTTGTTGGTATGGCGCACAAAGATTGTGCGAGTATCAAAATTGACGATGTTGCCGGCGCCCGCACAGCAACCCAGCATTTAGTTAATCAAGGACACAAACAAATTGGTTTGATGTCAGGTCGCCCTGATGACCCATTTAATTTTTCGGTGCCACAAGATCGCCGTCGTGGTTTCTTGCAAGTATTAGCCGAAAACGGATTGGAATGGCTACCTTCGCGCGAGGTGCATGGCGACTTCACGATGAATACTGCTTCGCGTGCAATGGATGATTTATTGGCCAGACCAAATCGACCAACTGCTATTTTTTGTGAGTCTGATGAAATGGCATTCGGCGCTATGCAAGCTGCTCGACGCCACGGCCTTAGCGTCCCTGATGATATTTCGATTATCGGTTTCGATGGTCATGAAATGTCAGAATATTCAGATCTAACCACAATCGAACAACCAGTACAGTTAATGGGTGAGATGGCCGCTTGGTCGATCATGGAACGTCTTCGTAAACCAAGCGCCGAAGTGCCGTCTTTAGTTCTACCAACTACGCTAGTTGTACGTAATTCAACGAAACGACTTGAGGCTTAGACATGACCACGATTACTAAAGATGTTGTGATTATTGGTGGCGGTCACAACGGTTTAGTAGCAGCAACTTACTTAGCCAAAGCTGGTAAGTCAGTGGTAATTCTTGAAGCTAACGAGGAAATTGGCGGCGCAACAGCAAGTGTCAGAGCTTTTCCAGAGTTTGATGCTCGATTGTCACGCTATTCCTACTTGGTGGCGCTGTTACCTGATCAAATCGTTAACGACTTAGAGCTCAATTTTGCAACCTTGCCTCGCACAGTTTCGTCATATACGCCAGATTTAAATGGCACTGGACTTTACATCTCACGCCAATGGGATCAAGCCACTGCAGATTCATTTGCTTCGATTCCAGATGGCGCCTCAGATGCACAAGCATGGCAGCAGTTCTATGGTGAAGTTGCTTTGTTTGCTAAACGTATTGCGCCCTACATGCTGCAACCGCTTAAAAGTCGTAGCGAACTCAAGGCAGCGATTGATTTACCGGAAATTTGGGATTATCTAATTGAAAAACCAATTGGTGAAATCATTAAGGAGCGATTCAAAAGCGATCTGGTTCAAGGAGTTGTTTTAACTGATGCCTTAATCGGTACGCACGTATCAGCCGATGACTTATTAGCTAATATTTGCTTTCTATATCATTTGATTGGAAACGGAACTGGTGAATGGAAAGTTCCTAAAGGTGGCATGGGGGCACTAGTAACTGAACTAGAACGAGTTGCTCGAGCCGCCGGCGTAGAGATTCGCACAAATTGCAAAGTCACTCGCGTTACCAGCAACTCTGATTCAGTTACTGCCTCCATTGAAAATGGCGATCAGTTTGTAGCCAGCCAATTACTCTCTAACGCAGCCCCACAAGTTCTAGCAAAACTGCTTAACAAATCGAAACCAGCAAGTTTGTCTGGTGCGCAGTTTAAAATTAATATGTTGTTAAAGAAGCTACCTAAATTAAAGAGTGGCATCTCACCTGAATTAGCATTCGCCGGAACTTTCCATATCAGCGAGAAGTTTTCTCAGCTCGAAACTTCATATCAGGAGAGTAAGGCGGGCAAGTTGCCTGCTTGTTTCCCATCGGAAATGTATTGCCACACCTTGTCTGATCTATCGATTTTGAGTCCCGAGTTACAAGCAGCTGGATATCAAACATTGACGCTTTTCGGATTACACACACCAGCTGAACTTTTTGACGGCGATAATGAAGCCACCAAGGCCATTGCACTGGCTGGTTTCATCGCTGAGTTAGACAAGTATTTAGTTGACCCAGTATCTGAAATCATCGCTCGCAATAGTGATGGTTCGCCGTGCATTGAAGCTAAGAGCCCATTGGATTTAGAAGAAGCGATTTCATTGCCACGTGGAAATATCTTCCATCGTGATCTAACTTTCCCATTCCGTGAAGATGGCGATAGCCGTCGCTGGGGAGTGGAAACTGATGATCCACGAATCTTTATTTGTGGCGCAGGTGCGCAACGAGGTGGGGGAGTCAGCGGAATCCCTGGCCATAATGCGGCAATGGCCGTTCTTGAAAAGTAAAAAAGTAATAGGCTTTCGGCTATGAGTTCTGATAAAAAGTTAAAGCCAGAAACACTTGCGATTAGCGCTGGTCGACCAGCTCCCGAGCCTGATGGAGAGCTAAATACGCCAATTGCCTTGAACTCTACTTTTCATGCCGGCGGCCCAATTGGTTACGGTCGCTATGGAAATGAAACCTGGACATCTTTAGAAACAGCAATCAGCGCACTTGAAGGTGGACAGACTTTAGCTTTTGCTTCGGGCCAAGCAGCAGCAAGTGCGATATTTAATTTATTGCCAATTGGTGCACCAGTTGTTCTTTCTGATGAAGGCTATCAAGGCATTGCTGCGTTACTCAAGGGTTATCACGAAAGTGGTCGACTAGAAATTCGCTTTGTCGAAGCTACAAATACTGCGGCCGTTTTAGAGGCTGCTAAAGGAGCAGCGCTACTTTGGCTGGAGTCACCCACTAATCCCGCACTGGAAAATGTTGACCTTAAAACAATTATTGCTGGTGCTAAAAAGTTAGGAGTTGGCGTGGCGGTTGATAACACTTTGGCCACACCATTAACTCAAAAGCCACTTGAATTTGGCGCAGATTTTGTCATGCATTCAGTTACTAAATATTTTGCTGGCCATAGCGACATCATTTTGGGTTCAGTCTCCACCAACGACCCAGCTCTCTATAAACGCTTAGCCGATGTCCGTAAATTAAGTGGTGCGATTCCTGGCCCATTTGAAGTTTGGTTAGCACTTCGCGGAATTCGTACTTTCCCACTTCGTTTCAGAGCAGCTGAAGCCAACGCTAAGGAACTCGCTAAGCGTTTGGCCGGCCATGCCAAGGTGAGCAAAGTTCGCTATCCCGGCTTCGGTGGCATGATTTCATTTGAATTAACTTGTGATGCTGCCGGCACAGATCTAGTCACCCAGAGTTCAAGAGTCATAACCAACACAACTAGCCTCGGCGGCATTGAATCTATGTGGGAGCGCCGCCGCCGTTGGGCCACCGAAAGTCACAAGATCTCGGAATCCTTGATCCGATTCTCAGTTGGCTGCGAAGATGTCGATGATTTGTGGGATGACATCACAGCTTCATTAGACAAAATTTAACTAATTGGAGTATTTTTAACTTATGTTCAAAGCGATTAAGCGAATCATCGGTGTTATCGGTGTTGCTCTATTGGCTTTTCGTGCAATCGGCTCATTCCTCGCTTGGGTAGATAAGCAAGATGAGACTGAAGTTGATGCCTGGATCGATGAAGAAGAATTAGAAGAAGCTTAATTGAGCCAGGAATACATTCCCGGAAGTTGCAATATTGGTAAAGGCGAAATTCGCCGTCGCCAAGTTGTTGCTCTTGCTGGCGCAGCAATCTCAGTGACATCTTTAGTTGGGCTAATGAGCACCGATGCTGCGCGTAGCGCTCGTTTTTCGCTGTTCATTCCATTATTTGTTTTCGCAATTGGCTTTGTGCAATCACGAAAAAGATTTTGCTTGGCATATGGATTTGCAGGAACTTTCAACTTCGGTTCACTTGGTCAAATTTCGCGAGTAGCAGATCCTGCAGCTAAGAAAGCTGACCGTAGAACTGCTTTAACAATTTTGGCACAGTCAACATTGCTCGCTCTTGGCCTAACGCTCGCAACATTAGTTTTACCGCTTTAGTGCTTCCATTGCACACAACTTAGTGCCACAGTAGAGACATGGAAATTATCATTCAGTTGAGAAATGCCCAGGTTGCCGAGGATTTCAAAGGGATTGTTAACGTGAAACTTAAGGCATTATCGAGATTTAATGTAAAGATGGATCGCGTTGAAGTCGAAGTAATTGAAGAGAAGAATCCTCGTCAAGGTAAACACGATCACAGAGTTGTTATAACTTCACGTGGTGCAGGCCCGTTACTACGTGCCGAAGCTGCCGAATTCAATGGCGTGGCAGCATTTGATAAAGCAATTGCTAGCTTTGAACTTCAGATCCGCAAAGTTCATGAACGTGCCAAAGAACACGGCCGCGACACATTGCGAGATAGAGCAGTAGATTTAAAGAATCTCTGAGCCATCATTTCGAGTAGCAGTAAGGCTCGCCACGGTTGTTATAAGCAGGATCGCAATAATTGTGCCAAGGCTAACTTCAAGTGAAATCTCAGGGACATGAACTCCAAAAACCTCATGGATTTTGATTCCATGCAGTGCTTCGAAAATCATTTTCACACCGATGAAACCTAAAATAATTGATAGACCTTTAGACAAAAATACCAAGCGAGTCAGTAGACCTTCAAGCAAGAAGTAAAGCTGACGTAGACCCATTAGTGCAAAAACATTTGCAGTAGTGACAATATATGGATCTTTGGTTAGCCCGAAAATGGCCGGAATAGAATCAAGTGAGAACACTAAGTTTGTTAGCCCCAAAGACACCAACGCAATTGCAAAAGTTCCGACACCGCGCTTCTTAAGGGCGTGTACGACTTTGCCCTCTTTCCACTCATCTTCTTCTTCATCGCTTTCTTTCGCCAATTTGTACGCGGTATAGATCAGGAAAATACCGAACAAGAAAAAGATGCTGGAAAATCTAGAGATTAGCGCTGCGCCAAGTGGGATCAGCATGCCTCGTATGGCGATTGTTAGCATGATGCCTAGAAGCAAAACTAACTGCTGTTTATTCTTCTCAATTCGCAGAGCACCTAAAATAATAATAAATACAAAAATGTTATCAACCGACAAGGCATATTCGGTAAGCCAACCAGCAAAGAATTCCTTTTGGCCCTGAGAACTTGACCAGGCTGGCATGAAGATGCCAAAAGCGATCGCAGCGCCTAGATAGAGGATTGTCCAAAGTGAGGCCTCGAGCATGGAAGTGTCTTTATGACGGCGCAAATAAGCGACCGCCAAGTCAAAAGCAATTATTCCAGCGAGTACGGCAACAGTTACAACCCAGGTAGTCGTCGATTCCATGGCGCAACCCTACAGAATGCCATTACTTCTTAGCGCTTGAACCAGATGGCACGCCCAGCTCTGAGTTCTATTTCACCATTTTCAACAGTTACCGTGGCACTTGAAGCGAGGATTACTTCATTCGCAGGAAGCTTTACAGAACTGGTGCCAGAGTTTAAGTAGACGTGTATTCCGCTGCGAATGAATCCCAATATTCCTTGATCTATTCTGCTGGTATCCCAGGTGAAATCAGTCGCGCCATCAAAAAGTTTGCTTCGCAGTGAAAGAGCTTTCTTATATAGAGATAGCGAACTTTCCTTATTGATAATTTGAGATTCAACAGTTAAATCTTGCCAAGTTGTAGGTAGCGGAAGCCAAGGTTTTCCAGTTGAGAAACCAAATGGAGGCGTTTGGCCAGACCATGGCATTGGAACTCGAGCACCATCACGACCTTTTGTTTCACCATTAGTTCGTAGAAATGAAGGATCTTGCCGATCGCTATCAGCTAACTCTGCGTCTGGTAGTCCAAGTTCTTGACCGTTGTATACATAACACGAACCAGGCAGACCGAAAAGGAAAAGAGCCAACGCACGAGCTTCTTCAGTACCAAGCCTTGATGCAGCTCGTGGTGAATCATGATTACTAATTGCCCAAGTTGGATAAGCACCAACATCTTTAAGCATATCCATTGTGTTATTTATCAATCTAAACAAGGTTTTAACCTCAAATGGTGCGATCAATAAATCGAAATTAAATATTTGATGAAGTTCATCGGGGCGAACATAGGCAACCCCATTTACTGGGGGATGAACCCATGCTTCGGCGACTGCCATGATTGGTTTATCGAAGGAATCGAAGTGTTTACGCCAACTCCGGTAAATCTCATGAACGCCAGCACGATCAAAGAATGGCACCGATGCGAGTAACGCCTCACGCTTGCCAATTTCCATATCAACATCAATCCGAAGTGCATCAGATAACCCTTTTGGATCATGATGATCGGTAAGAATGTTTTCTTTAGCTAAGCCATGTGCCACATCGATACGAAAGCCGTCAACACCCATCTGTACCCAGAATGAAATAGTTTCCTTGAAGTCCTCATCAACTTCGGGATTCTCCCAATTCAAATCAGGTTGAGATGAATCGAATAGATGAAGGTAATACTGACCATCGGCAACTTGAGTCCAGGCCGGACCACCAAAAAGTGAAATCCAATTATTCGGAGGAGTTCCATCATTTTTGGCATCATAGAAATGAAAACGTTCACGTTCCTTCGATCCAGGAGCAGCATTTAAAGCAGCTTTAAACCAAGCGTGTTCGGATGAAAAATGATTTGGCACGATATCGACTAACACTTTTAACCCAAGATCATGTGCTTTATTTATCATTAATTTCGCATCAGCTAAATTTCCAAATCGCGGATCAACATCTCGTGGATTAGCAACGTCGTATCCGCCATCTTTATTTGGCGAGGTGTAGAACGGGCTTAACCAGATTGCATCAACCCCGAGATCGGCAACATACTGAAGTTTCTGGGTGATGCCAGGCAAATCTCCTTCACCATCGCCATTACTATCAAAAAAAGAGCGAGGATAAATCTGATAAATAACAGCTTCTTGCCACCAATTGCTAGCTACAGAGTTGGGTGAAGTCATGTCTTAAACTTAACTTTTTACCCCTTGAGCATCAAAGCAAGGTGGAGATGTAACGCGGGTACTTAATCTCAGATTTATAACGATTTTTTTGCCACTGAGTTACTTGGCCATTTTGGCCTCAACATCGTGCAGAATCCGATGAATCTCACTTGAAATAACTTTAAGTTCAGCTAACTCTTCAGCTGCGATAGTTCTCGCCTCTTTAGCTAACTCAAATTCGCCAAGTGAAGCGGTGTGAGTTTCGGCAATTTGCTGAGCTACGCTTTCAGATTGCACGCTTTGCCCAACCATAATTATCGAGAGAAGAACTAACTGCAGAAAAGTTTGAGCTATCCAAGAAACAATAATTATTGTGTCGTGTGACTTAATTGCATTTGGCAATGAGATCAATGCGATGGCGGCGAATATGTAGGCACACCACATTGTGCTGACTCCACGGGTGATGCCTTCGGCGATCTTACGATTCACTCTTGAAATTGCGCTCATTTTCTAACTCTTTTCTAACTAGTTGAATTAAGGATACTTCGCAGCGGATCAAGGGAGTAGCTCTATCAGTTAAGATATCGCCATGTCTAAGGTCTTAGCCTCACTGCCAGTTGGCCAACGAGTCGGAATCGCCTTTTCAGGTGGTCTTGATACATCAGTGGCAGTTGCCTGGATGCGCGCAAAAGGTGCGGTACCTTGCACTTACACCGCAGATCTTGGCCAATATGACGAACCAGATATTGATTCTGTTCCAGATCGTGCAAAAGAATATGGTGCAGAAATTTCACGTTTAGTCGATTGCAAAACAGCACTCGTCGAAGAAGGCTTAGCAGCAATCGCTTGCGGAGCTTTCCATATTCGCTCTGGTGGAAAACAATATTTCAACACAACTCCACTTGGTCGCGCAGTTACTGGAACGCTATTGGTGCGCGCAATGTTGCAAGATTCAGTTTCAATTTGGGGCGATGGTTCGACATATAAAGGCAACGATATTGAGCGCTTCTATCGCTATGGCCTGCTTGCCAATCCAAATCTAAAAATCTATAAGCCGTGGCTAGATACTGATTTCGTCACTGAACTTGGTGGCCGTAAGGAAATGTCTGAATGGTTAGTTGCTAACAACTTGCCGTATCGCGACAGTACCGAAAAAGCTTATTCAACTGATGCCAATATCTTGGGTGCAACGCACGAAGCCAAGAGCTTAGAACTACTTGATTCTTCAATTGAATTAGTACAACCAATTATGGGTGTTAAGTTCTGGGATCCAGCCGTCAAGATTGAATCTGAAGATGTGACCATTGAATATTTGCAGGGTCGTCCGGTGGCAATTAACGGTAAGCGCATCGATGATGTTGTTGCCTTGATGAATGAAGCTAATGCAATCGGTGGTCGTCATGGTTTAGGAATGGCCGATCAAATTGAAAACCGTATTATTGAAGCTAAGAGTCGCGGTATCTACGAAGCCCCAGGAATGGCGCTGCTATTTATCGCATACGAAAGATTAATCAGCGCAATTCATAATGAAGACACTATTGCTAACTATCATGCCGAAGGCCGCCGCTTAGGACGTTTGCTTTATGAAGGTCGCTGGTTTGACCCACAAGCTCTCATGTTGCGCGAATCTTTAACTCGCTGGGTTGCTTCAGCTGTTACCGGCACCGTAACAATTCGCTTGCGTCGTGGAGATGATTTCTCAATTATTAACACAACCGGCCCAGCTTTTAGCTACCACCCGGATAAGTTATCGATGGAGCGCACTGAAGATGCTGCTTTTGGCCCAACAGATCGCATTGGTCAATTAACTATGCGCAATTTAGATATTGCCGATACTCGTGCAAAGCTTGAGCTTTACCGCGCCCAAGGCCAACTTGGTGGCGGCGACTTCGACTTAATCAAAGAGATTGGAAACGAATAATGAATCGCACTAAGAAGGCAACGTTAATT
>Ga0209188_1001385_pt1 | contig 19689 bp, 22 predicted proteins | sample C_130625_EF_Meta_FD_187307 | JGI IMG/M metagenome (GOLD analysis project Ga0209188, IMG submission 187307) | Freshwater microbial communities from Lake Croche, Canada to study carbon cycling - C_130625_EF_MetaG (SPAdes) (version 2) | ecosystem: Environmental > Aquatic > Freshwater > Lake... | reverse complement strand
ACTTGATATCTACATCAAATTTATGAACAAAGTAAATTATTCACCTGAAGAATTGCTAAAAGCCAGACAAGATTGTATTCATTTTTTAGATAGTTTAGATAATAGAAGAAATACTGATTGGAAATCTGTTTGTCCAGAATTATATCAAGCAACTATACCGTGGAGAGAATTTCCTAATTTAGATTATGCCTGATTACAAACACTTAGAAAATACCACATGGTGCTCTATGGCATGGATGCATCAGTTTATCGACCCTCAAGGACGAGTGAAACCTTGTTGTAGATTCAGCATGCCTAAAGACATAGAACAAGAAAACAACTTAAACAAACAGTCGTTGAGTGATATATTTTATGGTAATTTTATGAATGATGTTAGGGAAAAGATGATTAACAATCAACAAGTACCTGGATGCATAAGATGCTATCAAGAAGAAGCAAGTGGTAAACTTAGCTTACGTGAGCGTTATAATCAAATGCCCGAATTACACCCAAATAACTTGATTGATGACTTATCTAAACCTGATATCAGATGGATAGAGTTAGCTATCAGCAATGATTGCAATCTAGTATGCAGAATGTGTGATAGTAGATATGCATGGAAATGGTTTGAAGATGAAAAAGAATTATACGGAACTACATTTAGCAAAGATAAGTTTACTAAAAGTGATATAGGTTCTATTGATAAGTTTTTAGATAAAATCGTACATATCAAGTTTACAGGTGGAGAGCCACTAGTCATTCCTGATCATTTTAAACTACTAGATAAATTAAGTATACAAGACAATGTGGGTAGTATTTACTTAAACTACAGTACTAACTTAACAATCAACCCTAAACAAGATACAATAGACAAATGGAAAAAATTTAAATACATTGAGTTTGCATGTAGTTTTGACGGCATAGGCCCTACTTGGGAGTTAATTAGATACCCAAGCAAGTGGGAAACTGCTGAAAAAGTAACACGTAATTTCTTAAAGATGACTAACGACATTAATTGTAGAGTTGGATTACGTAGTTCTATAAGTGTTAACAATATACTTAATATGCCAGAAGCATTTGATTGGTGGATACAAAATTGGAATGAATATGCTAGCACTCCCTTTAGTGAAAACAACTGGATCAATCCAACACATGTTACATTTCCTAACTACTTGAGTACAACTGTTTTACCGCTCAGATACAAAGACATTATAGCAAAGAAACTAGATAATAGAAAAAATGACTTTGGCAATACTATAAAAAACAGTTTGGAATCACAAATTAATTATATGTATAGCAAGGATGATACATATCTGATGCACGAACTAAAACAATATACACTACACTTTGACAACAAAAGAAAGCAAGACTTCTTTATTGCTAATCCAGAACTAATAGGGTTGTTTGATGGAGTATAAAGATAATCCCAAATTCTGTCTGATGCCGTTCATTACATTGAACACAAGACCTAACGGGCAAGTGAAACCCTGTAGTCAAGTAATGGACATGCCAGGTATAAAGAAAGATACAACGGTAGAGACTATACTAGAATCTAAGAACAGACCGTGCAATCTAACCAAAGACTCAGTAGAAGAAATATGGAATAGTGAATTTCTAAAAGATTTTCGTATGAAGAAAATCAACAATGAATACATAAAGTTCTGCGAGACTTGCTACCAAGAAGATAGCATGGGTGTTGCAAGCAAAAGACAATCAGTCATTGATGCGTATTACAAAGATAATAAACACTTGATAGATGAAGCACGAGAAAACAATGGCATGATGACTACAATGCCTGTATGGTGGGAGTTGCGCTTGAGTAGCATATGCAATCAAGCATGTCGCATGTGCATCCCACAGACTAGCAGCAAGATGCGTGATGAGTTTTCTAAGTTTGTTGATGAACTACCAACCAGTGTTAAAAAGAATACTGAAGCAGCAATAATACAATACAATTCACATGGATATTTAGGAGAGAGCGAATTCTTTTTAAATCAATTTTGGGAAAACATTGATGATATAAAGTATTTAGAATTACATGGCGGCGAACCTACTGCTGATAAAACATTATGGGAATTAGTAGAGAAAGTAGTCAGTAGTGGCCACAGCAAGCACATACACGTACATGTGCATACTAATATACATAGTTTACAAAAACGCCATATAGAATTATGGGACCAATTTCGTACAGGATGGATTGGGGTGAGTGTTGACGCATACGGTATAGAGAACGAATATATACGTCATGGTAGCAAGTGGAGCACCATCGAGAACAATCTAAAGTTATTAAAAGGATTAGGAAGTCATTGGACTAAGTGGGTGACTAGTAGTGTTATGGCATACAATAGCTGCACCATGCATAGACTAATAGATTGGTTTATTGATTACAGCAATGATAATGAACTACATGACTTGTGGTGGAGAATGGATCCAGTAACTAATCCAAATATAATGCGTATAGAACATATTCCTATAGAACATCGTTTGAGTGCTATAGATAAGTTAACTCCTTTAATTGACAAAGCCAACGACAGTCAAACAAAACATTCTATTCAAGAATTGATATCAGCATTGCATAGCACAGAATTACCTACAACAGGTAGTTATGAAGAATTGATAAGTTATACTAAAGTACTTGATATCAAAAGAAATCAAAATGTGTTAGAAGTTTTCCCGCACATGTCTGAGGTGTTCAAATGACTGACTGGTTGGCTATCGATGACATAGATTATTTTGAGATTGAACTATCAAACTACTGCAACGCTAAATGTCCGGCGTGTGACAGAGAAAATCCACTTATAAATAAAGCTACTTTTAATACAAATAATATATCGCTGGCTCAAATTAAAAAAATCATAGAACAAATTCCAAATACAATTAAATTTTACTTTGGAGGAACTTCTGGTGATCCTATGATGAATCCTGAAATAATTCAAATATTTGAATATGCATCTAAATCAGTCAAAAACGTTTCTATGGATACCAATGGCAGTTTACGTAGTCCTACTGTATGGAAAAAGTTAGGGATGATAAGTAAAGAATTTGGTTCAAGTATAACATTTAGTATCGATGGCTTAGAAGATACCAATAATATATATCGTGTAAATACCAATTGGAAAAAGATAATGAATAATGCTCAAATTTTCATTGATGCAGGTGGATTTGCTGATTGGAAATTTTTAATATTTGACCACAATAAACATCAAATTGAAGAAGCAAAAGCATTAGCAAAAACCATGGGGTTTCATACTTTTGTAGCTGAACCGTCTAGTAGAAGCAATGATTTTATTAAATTGACTTTTGTCCCTGTAAACAAAACTAGAGATTATAATCTAACAGTAGATTCTATAGGACAAATAAATTGCCGCAGTTTAAATACTAGATATATGTATATAAGCAGTAAATTACAATTGTATCCTTGTTGTTTCTTTCATTCTTCCTTAACTGAAGATATTTCATGCGACTTGAATAATACTACATTAGAAGCTGCGATAAATCATATAAAATATAAAAAGTTAAGAACAAGCTGGAAAACAAACGAATGCCCAAATACTTGCAAAACACATTGCAATGAAAATAAGTATTGGGAAAAAATAATATCATCAGAAAAATTATGAGTGAATTAGTAGCTACCAAATATAGAGATAATCATCTTAACATAATGATGATTGATTGGTATATTGGCAAACGATGTAACTTCAGTTGTAGTTATTGCGCGGATTTCATACATGATAATTATTCTGCACATGTGCCTTTCAATCAAATGAAAATCTTTGTAGACAAGATAGTTGCTAGATTTGGAACAAACATACATTGGAGCTTGACTGGTGGGGAACCTACATTAAATCCAGACTTCATTGAATTACTAAAATACTTACAAGATAAGAAGCATGAGATTAGTGTATGTACTAATGGGAGCAGGTCTATAGAATATCTATGCCAGATGTATGAGTATGTAGATAACATAACCTATAGTTTACATTTTGAACATGTTACTTTAAAACTTGATGAATACACTAACAAAGCATTCAAGTTAGAAGATTATAGAAAGAACTATAATGCTAACATTCCAGAAGATAGAGTTGGATGGGGCTTAGGAGAAATACAACCCAAACGATTGGTAGTGAGATTCATGGCATTGCCGGGTTTCAGTGAAGAAATAAAAGAACTTACTAAATTAGTAGCTGATTATGGAATAGAAAAGATAGAGCATAGAGTCATACGTCCACAAACTGAATATTTTGTAGAAGAAAATAAAAAGCAAAATCCAGATGGTAGCTATAGTTGGAAAATAAAAAAGACAAAAACTGATATTAGTACCGAAACCAAAGTTTCACCCAACTATGATAACAAACAAGAATTCACTAAAGTACTAGAACGTGAAGAACGATGGTATGATGACAATGATAGACAATTATTGCAAGACATGTATTCGTCAATAAATAATGAAAGAAAGTGGTTGATTGGATATATCAAACAAGATGATGGTAGTATTGTAACTGAGAATTTTCATTATAATGCTATGAATTTTGAATATAAAACAAACTTCAAAGGTTGGACATGCTATGCAGGTGTTACTCTATTAAAAGTTGCACCAAATGGAGACATCTTTATAGCCAATTGCTTTCAAGGTGGGCCACTAGCTAATATATATACTATGGATGATTCAGTAGAATTACCAAATACACCCGTAATATGTGAGAAAGTAAGATGCACAGACCCAATGGATTTAAGGCAAAGAAAATATAAAGAAGAAAAGTACAAGGATTTAGTTAATGGCATACCAAATAGTAACTTCACAGGACACGATTGACATAGATTTAAAAGACTATACAGGTTTGGGTATGTACCTGTCAGGTGGATTAGATAGTGCTACACTATTATACTGTTTAGGTGAATATGTTACACAAGAAAACATAGATTTAAAAATATATGCTATTACTGTTCCCAATAAAAATGACCCAACATGCGGTCATTTTGCTAGCCTTGTAATACAGTTTGTTAACAGAAGATTTCCAAAACTTAAAATAGAACACATTGTCAAGTCAATCTCACGAGGTGGGGGGTTTAAGGCAAGTGAAGGGTATAAGATTGTAGAAAAATTGCACGGTGAAGGTAAGATACAAGGTTGGATCGAAGGGGTGACTAAAAACCCAGATGACACATTTGAATTCATTGAGCCTGACAAACACTATGTAACACGTATTCCAGAACGTGATAGAGATATGACTAAGATTAAAACAATAGCTAAAGGATTAGTAAGACTTAGACCATTCGCTAGCATCAACAAAAAAAGTGTATGTGAAATTACAGAACAGAAAAAAATAAAAACTAGACTATTGATGATAACCAAATCTTGTACTGACGGCAAGCAATATAAATGTAATACATGTTGGTGGTGTCAAGAACGTCATTGGGGATTTAATATTCTAGTTGAACAGCAAGGTCGTTTATGACAGACCTTAAATATAGTGATTATGATTTCACTAAGATACCGTTTGATGATATAGTTCAAGTAGGTCAACGGACACTACTATATCGTGACCTATTCACAGTCAGTTGGTTACTGGGTAGATTCTGTAACTATAAATGTAGCTATTGCTGGCCTTATGCACGTAGCGACACGAAAGACCATAGACCCACAGAACTATGCTTAAAGACTATAGATGAGATTAAACGACAAGCTAGAGAAAACGGGTTTAACAGTTTTCACTTTAGTCTTAGTGGAGGTGAACCTACGTTTCATCCCGGGTATCTAGACATACTCAAGTATCTAGCAGATGATGTAGATAATACAAATTATACCAGCATACACATGACCAGCAATTGTTCTAGGAACATGAAATGGTTTGAGACTTACGTAGAACATGCTAAGAAATTTCACCGTGCTAGCATCACAGCAAGTCTACACACTGAACATTTAGACACTGTAGAGAAGATGCAAGATTTTGCAAACAAATTGATATTCTGTCAAGAGCATGATGTTCAAGTAACTATCAATATGGTCATGGTTCCCTCATGGTTCGATAGAGATTATGATAACGCATTGTTCTTCCACAATCAAGGAATCAATGTGACATTGAAGCCGCAAAGTGATCCTACTGCTAATTTTGTAGTCAGTGGCTATACTGAAGAACAGATGAAACAGTTGCATAACGGGATGCCACAACGTGCCTATACTGAAAGCAAGCGTATATGGAATGATAGACCAAAAGCTAAATTTGAACTACCTCGCAATATTATTGGAAAGAATGATGCTAGTGTGCCTGCACATATGCAAGTAGAATTTACCGATAAATATGGTAAGAAATGGTACATGGATCAAGCAGAAAGATTCAATGCATTTGGATTTAACAATTTCAAAGGATGGGAATGCAATAGTGGATTTCAAGGTATAGTCATCAGAGAACCGGATGGTAGTATCAAGCGTAGTTATAGCTGCACCGATACTCCATTAGGAAATATAGTGACTGGTTTCAAATTATTCGATAAACCAATGATATGTATAAGTCCCAATTGTGTCAGTAGTGCTGATAGTAAATTACCAAAAAGAATAATATTATGATTACAGATGACTTATTGATAGGTGCAAGACCAATCGAACTACAATCGTATGATGTATCCGCATTTAATGAATTTAAAAAAAAATTTGATAATTGGATACATTCATCAAAACAGCCAGTAGTAGGATTGCCAAAACAATCATACATTGTTTCTGGACTTACTGATGCATTTAATCAGACTTATGGGGTTTATAATAAAATAGGAATATTTAAAGGGGAGTATGGTTATCATTCATTAGTATTAAATGACCGTGTAACTACTAATTTAGATATTGCGGATGTAATCATAGTTAGTCATCCTTTTAGTGCTGATGGAATGAGTTCACATGATAAATTGAAAATAGCAGATACATATAATAAACCTATATTTGTAGATTGTGCATTTTTTGGTATATGTCATAGTATAGATTTTGATTTTAGCAAATATAAAAATATACATAGTGTCGGGTTTTCATTATCCAAAACATTTGGAACAGGGGTCAGGCGTGTAGGATTATTGTATACCATAGACAAATATCCCGTAACGATTTACTCTGAATGGAATTATAATTTTGTTTCTAGTGCAGAAAATCATTACAATTTAATTGATAAAATATCTCCAGATTACATGGTTGATAAATATATTGATGCTCAAAATGCTGTTTGTAGCGAACTAGACATTATCCCGTCAAACACAATAATTTTTGGATTAGATTATTCGACTAGATTTTCTAAGTTTAAAAGGGGGGACGTAAATAGACTGTGCTTGAGTGCAATTATGTCCACAAAATAGATATATGAAATATTTTAAACCCCTCGGCTTACCTAAATTTTACGACACCGTGCTTGAGTTAAATAAAATGATCGACAGTGGAATAATTCACTGGGGTGATGCATCTCAAGTATGTTTAAATTCAACCAATGCTGACCCAAATAATTATACTTTAGGAACTGCTTCCTTATACTTAGATTGGGATAAATCATCATCAATAATCAATAATAGCGGAATGACTGAACTTATTGTTCCGCGCCGCGATATTCCATTAAATGAAAGTGATTTCACAATATTATGCTCACAATTCAAAAATACTGTATTTGAAGTTATGTATGATACTCTAAAAAAAGAATTCAATATAGGTAGAGTACGATTAATGAAATTAAATCCAAAAACATGCTTGTCTTGGCATACTGATGATACTAACAGAATTCATTATCCAATGAGTACACAAACTGGATGCATTATGATTATTGAAGATGAGATGATGCATATCCCTGAGAACGAATGGTGGTTTGCATCAACTCGCGCTACGTTTCATACAGCAATGAATGCTTCAATAAAATCTAGAATTCATCTAGTCGCTAGTATAATTGATTAGGAAAACAAACAATGAAAAATTACATATTGTTTTCTGCACCTAGATCCGGTAGTACCCATGTATGCGATATATTAGGAAATTATCTAGTATCAAATAACATCATTAATCAAAATCTGTATGAGTATTTCAATACAAATTCTTGGTTTTTTACATACGATACTGTCACTAAAAAAACAGTAGATTTTAATTCTAATAATAGTTATTACGTTGATTACAGATTTGATCAAAATAAAATAATACATGAGACGGTAATTACAGATCGTAGAGATAAACCAGTGCAGAGAAAAGCATGGCAAGAGGAAGAGATGTACAAAAGATTAGACATGTTGAATATATCCAACGATTGCGGATATTCTTACCTTTTTAAATTATTTCCAATGTATCTAAAAAGTGAAATAGATTTAGATTTACTAAAAAATAATCATGTTTTGGCCTTAACAAGAAGAAATATAATTGAACAAATATTATCGTTATATTTTGTATTAATTAATAACAATAATTTTAATATACGGAATGCTAATTTAGCAATGAATTATACAAAAAATTCAATATTTTTTGATGCTAAATTACACCATGACATACTATTAAAAAATATAAATCGTATAAGGATATTTAAAGAAACATGCGACATGTTATCAATACATATACATTATTATGAAGATATAAAAGATTTGTCCCCTGTAGATATTCTGCGATCTATGGATGTAACAGTTGATACCAAAATAATTAATACTTCTAGGTATGTTAAAATTAACAATTCTGGTTTGAATTATTATGATATCGTTGAAAATAAGAACGATGTTAACCACTGGTTTGAAACATACGCTAAAGATTTACTATGAAAGATTTGCAATCAAATAATTTTTATTGTAAAACGATAGAGAGTAATCATAGTGAGATACCTAAATTAATAAATTGGATTACTGGTCTAGTTGATTCCAATCTGATTGGAAAAAGAAAAGAAAATTACACAATCGACAATCTTAAATTAGATCAACAAATAGCATTTACATATGTAAAAGATATAACCACTGATAAATTTATAGCATTTTCAAGTATCCATAAATCAAAATTTTATCCATCAGGAGTAGTACGTGTACTAAATAGAAATTTACTTGTTGTAGAGTACAGGCACTTAGTTAAAGGTAAGAAGCAAATATTAAACATACTTTCGCAAATGATGCTACATACCCAATCTGAATTTATAAAAGAATCAAGCACAATAAGTCATATTTTTGTGTCACAGGAACAACCGCATGAACGCAGGATGCGTGTTCAAGCAAAAATGGCGTCTAATGTTATATTGCCTATATTGAATCAAGAGTTCAAATTTATAGACAACCCGATTCTAGTATGTAATAATCCAACAAATAGGTCATGTTGGCAACACGTATATTTTTCTAAATTAGATACTCAGCCTGATTCTATAGATGTCACTAAATTCTTCACTACATGTTATTCTCCAACTACGAATTAAATTCTAAATTATACACATCCAAAGCAGATATAATATCTGATACAGGGATGCGGTTTACTGATGTACGTCCTAATTTTGTATCCTCAATATCGAGTAATGATTCCTGGAAATCAGCTAGAACACAAACATTGTTTAATACATTATCTGATTATTTTCAGAAGTTGACTGAAACAAATACTCCTGCAGTGGTTGCGTACTCAGGCGGTATTGATAGCGAAGTATTACTATATTCAGCATATAGATCGGGTGTTGACGTTACTGCTGTAACGATTGATCTTTTTGGAATTAATAGATATGATTTACAGTACGCAATAGCATTCTGCAAAAAGTTAGGGATAAATCACGAAATCATTAGCGTATCAGAAAAAGAAATCAAAGATTATTATTTACCGAGATTGTGTTTAGAAGTAGAAACACCTGCCTATTTACTACTTGGTGGATATATCGTAGCTGATATTTACGATAAGAGACAGTTTGATGGACGAGTTATTGTAGCTAATATGGATCCTTGTCAATTAGTTACGGATAAGAATTTTACATACTTTACTGAAGCAGAATATGGATTTTGGATCAAAAAATTCAATAAAGCTAGAAACAAAGAATTGGTTTGTGATCCGATGACAAATGTAAATGTCTTTCATGCATTTATAAATAATAAATTATTCACAGAACGAATAGAAAATTGTCCTTATGAGATGTATTTTTTTGATGCAAAATATTTAGGCAAAGAATATTATTATCAAGATCCAGATTTTTCAGAATTAAACCGACGATTTTCTCAACACGGTTGGGAGAAAATAAAAAAATCATTTGGTTATACCAAAGAAATGGTACCCGATTGTAATCCTGATTTAAAATCAGAGGGTGCTCCGTTTATAAAAACAAATGCAGCAATTCAATTTATAGAAAAAGAAATCAATAAAAAAGATCCTGATTATGAATTATTTTCATGGCTTCAAACCCATGGTAAAATTGATCCTAAGTTTAATTACAATATCATAAATACACAAGTCTTTATACCAACTCCACCGATAAATAGAAACGCAAATGCATTTCATTATAAATGCATAAAACATGATTACTATGGTAATATTACAAACTTACAAGAAGATAAATGAAACTTTCTACCAACGTAAAACTTAAATTGCTCGTATTAATGAATCATATACTATTGATTATATTTTTGTTTACTTTTGAATTCAATATTACTGTGCTATTATCTATCATTTCAATTTTACTTATTGTTAAATTGGGTGTAGAAGTTGGATTTCATCGGATGATAAGTCATAAACAAATAGTTCCTACTAGGACCTTAAAGTTCGTTTTGACATATTTAGGTTGCATGGCAGGGATTGGGTCTCCCGCATCGTATGCACTTATTCATAGGACACATCATGCTTATTCAGATACAGAGAATGATCCGCATTGCCCTACTCATATCGGAGTGCTTAGAACTTGGTTCACATTCTGGAATACAACTAAGTGCAGACCATCTTTTATAAAAGATATATCATCCGATAAAATTTATAAATTTTTTCATAAAAATTATTTTATAGTATATTTCAGTACACTTTTATTATTCATGCTATTTGGGTTATCAGTTGCTGTAATTTTTATTTCTATTCCCTGTGTCTATGCATTCCATATGTACGGAAGTGTAAACACATTAGGTCATTTGCCTGGACTTCACGGATATAAAAATTTTAAAGAAATTTCAGGAACTAACTCTAGGATCTTAAATTTATTATCATTTGGTGAACACCTGCATAATAATCACCATAATAATCCAAGATTATGTAACAGTACTAGACCTAGTGAAATAGACGTAAGTAAATATATTATTTCAATTCTCGTATATCTAGGGGTCTGCACTTATACGGTATAATCATTATCCCAGTATGGTCCGTGCAACTGTGCATGTATATCTGGTGTTATGCAAATTCGTTTATTATCGTAATTTAATCCTAAAAGTATACAATCTGTTTCGACTACCTGTAGTTGCTGGCATACATTAGTATATGTTTCATAATAATATTCTGGGAGTTTATTTAAATTTGGTATCTTAAATATCTCAGAAACTACGCCGATAGATAGATTATCAGGAAACCATTTGTTATTATCTTCCAGATGAACAAACTGGGTATTGGACATTAAAAACCCTTGCCTGATATGATTTAACCCAAATGTTTTACTACAACTTCCAAACATCCCGCATATGTTAGGAAACATCGTTAATAGTGTATTCACTATATTAGGTACAGGGGAAACCATTGTCCCTAATAGTGCTACATCTATCCATATTTTACAATTATATATTTTTAAAAATTCTAAAACTTCTATTATGTCATTTGTTATCCAAGATCCGGTTATTGTATCTGGAATAGAAATTATGACCGTGAGATTTTCTGTAATAGACTTACTGTCGAGAATATTATCTAAATAGATAATATTTTTATTAAACATCTTAGCTGTTTCCGAATACCCAATATAAGATTTTTTAAAAATACCTATGTCACTATTTCCAGATGAAGCTATTATTTTGTAGATAGATTCTGTCGATCCGTGTGTTGTATATGTATACGGCAACGATGAAGTGTCAATGTAATTTTGTATATATCTAGTCCAACATTGGTTAACATGTGCAACACTTTGAGTTCTATTTTTATAGGTAAGATCGATCATGGATGGATCGATTCGAAATTCATCTAATACACTAACTATGCTAGGATAAATGATTCCTTTTATATATTGTTCTCTGTTATATTTTTCCATACTTAATGCAAGATTCTTTGATGGCATTATATGATGTAGTATGTGCCGGTAAATCATTTAACAAAGACTCGTCAATGGCAATTTTAGAAAAAGACATATCATCATTTATTTTAGATAATTTGTATGTCATATTATATTCATTAGCATTGCTTAAAAAATTAGGTGGTGACAGTCCAAAAACTATGCGATCTGCCGATATTTTGTGTAGTTTTAATAAATCAATAATGAGAGTAAATCTCTCAATAGTACATGAGTTTTCTATAAAAATTATAGAATCTAATTTCTTGAATCCTTTTTGATTAACAACACCTGTATAATTTTTACAAATAAACTCTATGTGGTTTATATCAAATTTTATCCTAAAATTTTTCTTTGATTTTATGTTTTCTTTTATGAAAGTCAATTGATCAACATGATGAGCAACTTTTTCAAAATCACTAGTTAATTCATGGTTAACTTCTAATAGCTTCAATGTAGCGTAGCTAATTCCGTGACCGGTGTAACCAAAGTCGTAACCTAACATTCGCAAGTTATACATAGCACTAATAATATCAGTACTATTAAAGAACATTAAATGTGATATTCCGCAGCGATTTGCTGTTACGTGTGATTGAAATAATTTTAAATCACTAAGGTGCACCTTGTGTACAATATTAGACTGTCGATCATCATCAACACTTTCCTTAAAGTATTTTTCTAATTCGACTCTTAGTAGGGCTGTTTTAGTTGCAAACTGTGATGCTACCCAAGATTCAAATAAAACATACTCTGCTAATAAAGCAAGAATGGCAAATTTACCAGGAACCGTAACGGTCACTACAGCTTGACCGTTTTTAACTATTGATCCATTTTGAACAGATTTAATTCTGAATGGTATTTTTCCTTCGTGATTTAATACAATGTCTTGTAGTGCTTGTTCTGGCCATGAAAGTTTTCTATCATTACTAGTTGTAATATGTGATGCATTATTAAATAATTTTTTTAGAACAGCAATATCATTTTCTTTAATAATGATGTTTTCCAAATATTGAACAAAATATTCTATGTCAAATATTACTACACCAAAAACTGGTGCATTTCTGTAATATAAAGAAAAAGTAACATCTTGTTTTATATCATTAAGATGATGTGCTTGAGATATTTTATATCCTTCCGCTTTAGTAAAGAAATCAATGATACTATTTTTTTGCATTGCTCTTTCCTAAAAATATAATAAACAAATTACACATATCTATTTCCCAGTACTTACCGCTAATCGATTTTCCAAAATCAAACGATCCTGGGCAATAATGATGATTATTATGCCAAGCTTGTCCCCAGGTAATGTATGCAAGTAATGCATTATTATGAGAGTTGTCGTTTGTTTCGAAATTTCTATAGTTGCTCGGAATATACGAATGCCCCACTACATTAACTATATTATCTTGCAGCACACCTATAAATGTTACTAAGCAAAATGCAGTCAATGCAAATTTCCAATCTATTAATGAAATTATTAAAGGAATACCCCAGAGTATACGCAGATTATGTTTATGAAACCATATATGATTAGGTTTCCTTAATAAGTCTATTGCATACTTCATGCTAATTGAATTATTGGAACCTGTGATTTTACTATGCCACCCCAAGAATGCATGAAATTTTCCTAAAATAATCGGGCTATGGATATCTCTATCTGTGTCGGCATAGGGATGGTGGTAGCCTCGGTGCAATGCTGCCCAAAATATACTGGATCCCTGTCCAGCAAAGGCTGCAAAAAAAAGTATAATATTCTCTTTCCACAATGGAAGTGTATGTGTTTTATGACTAAAAACTCGATGATATCCGGCTGCGATTCCAAGACCGCATACCAATACCCACATAAAAAATGTAAAAATTAAATAATACGGAGAGATTATACCAAATACTAATAATAGTATTGTTACAACTCCTACTATATAACCAGGTACTATTTGTAACCAAAGTGATTTAGAAATATTATTCATTTTATATCAACTAGATGTTTTTAATAGTATATCACTTAAATCATCTCGTAATCCTCTTTACCACATCCGCACTCAGGGCAAACATGGTCATCAGGAAGTTGTTCCCATTTACCTTCAACTGTCTCATCGTGGACATGGCCACATACTACACATACATGTTCCATTATACTGCCTCCTTATATTTTTGCATATATCTATCAAAAGCTGCTGCATGTCGCTGTTCAACCTTAGCTAATGCACTGAAACGTTTCTCAGCTTTGGTCAATAGTTGTTTGAATTCTTCTGCATGTTGCTTGCTCTCAGCGATCTGCATATTGGCTTCATTAGCGAATACTAGATCACCTTCGAATTCAGCAGTCTCTTTGAATTCTGGATACATGGTAGTATATTCATATGTCTCACCATCGATAGCCATCTGTAGGCATTCTTCTGTAGTTGGCTTCTTGATGATCAATTCTAGATGCCCCCATGCATGGAGCAATTCTTGATCTGCTGTGTGTTCAAAATGTTTTGCTATTTCTTCATTACCCTCTTCACGGGCTATCTTAGCGAAATAGCGATACTTAGTGTGTGCTTGACTTTCCCCTGCAAATGCATCGTTGAGATTTTGCATCGTTTGTGACATAGTTTTCTCCTTTGTGTGTCTAAAACTATTTATCAGGGAAATGTGTCAATCTTCTTTTATGTGCAATCCGTTGCTATGTTTGCCTCTAGGATGTTCTACATCTTGGTCAAAACGTTGTTCTTGTATAGTCTTATGACCAAATACTTTCTCGCTATGACATAACAAGCATTTTGGATTACCACAATCTAATGCATGATGTTTTGCTAGACGATGTGGTTCTCTAATGAATTTATTATGACCGGTGTGGCCCATCTCTTTAGCGATTTGTAACTGTTTGGTGATGGCATTATCGTCCTTAAGCAAGCGTTTGCTATGCTTGATCTTATCTTGTTCAGTACTCATACTAGTGCCTCTTACGGTAATCTTCTACTGCGGCTTTGATGGCGTCCTCAGCGAGGATCGAGCAGTGGATCTTGACTGGGGGGAGGGCAAGATGCTCTGCAATTGCTGAGTTCGTGAGTTCTGTGGCCTGTTCCAATGTTTTACCCTTGACCCATTCTGTAATAAGGCTTGATGAAGCAATTGCTGACCCACACCCATATGTCTTAAATTTGGCATCTGTTATAACTCCTGTTTCTTTGTCTACTTTGATCTGTAGTTTCATCACATCACCGCATGCGGGTGCGCCAACCATTCCTGTACCTACATCAATATCATCTTTGCTGAAGCTTCCCACGTTGCGTGGGTTTTCATAATGATCAATAACTTGTGTTGAATAGGCCATATATTTTCCTTTTTTGTATTTAGTCTTAGAATACCAACATATATCTCTTGTAGCGGTCGATACACTCTTTAGCATACTCGCCCTCTACTACTGGTACTAGATTTTTAGGTTGGATGATCTCTTCTGGAATACACAACACGCTAGGAACACTTGAATGTCCGAATGGACTTTCTTCTGGTCTAGGCTTGAATGTCTCAGCTAATGGATTGGTTTTGCTTATCACCCAGTATTGTTTATATCCTTTGCTCGTCATAAATGACGCACATTCTTTCCAGACTTCTACATCCATAGCCTCGTATAGTATCACAGGTTTGAATTTTTCTATAGTCTGTTCGGCACCTCTCAATACTCTCATCTCGTTGCCTTCTACATCTATCTTCATCAAGGTGCATCCAGATAGTTTGATATCGTCTAATCTGATCGATGAACTTGTTATGGTTTTTTGTCCTTCATCATCGGGTGATTTGACTTCACCGTAGTTTGTTATCTTATCTACGTCAAAATCAGTCAGAATGACATCACCTGTAGTATCAGATACAGCAGCATTGACCAATGCGATATCAGTATAATCTTGGCAATTGTATGATGCGACTGCGAAATGTTTCGGATGAGGTTCAAATCCTAGACATTTAGCACCAGTATTCTTATGAACTCCCAAGATATGATACCCGATATTCGTACCGATATCTATGTATAATGATTTCTCGTTCAAGAAATTAGACATTATCTCTATCTCAGCATGGCAATATTCACCTAACAATCGTAGTGCATAGCTGATCACATTATCGTTTTTATATACAGCGATAGTGCCTACCCTGGTCTCTGTACCCACTAGGTTTGGCTTCAATTGTTCAAATAATTCAGATATGTCAGATTTTTTGTTTTCGTCAGCTTCAATCATTTTTATTCCTCTGAATTACTTATCACTAACCAACCCAATTTGAATAAATCTTTACGGATCTCGTCGGTAACATCACTCTCGGCCACATGTGCTTTATTATCAAGCAGTTTTTTCTTTGAATCATCACTTAAGATATCCCACTGTTCTGCGTCTACATCAACTATACCACTACAGTACCAGTCTAGGTAATCGCCCTCACCGCGAATATTAGCGATGATTCCCCCTGCATATCTCCAACTGCAACTCCATGTTTTATCAGTCAATATAGGCCATACATCATTTCTTTGAAAATCATTATTACACATTGCTGCGTATAGATGTTGGGCGTAGACTCTATCAGCCTTGACTTTTTCTATCACCCAATCTGTTGTACGCAGGTCATACTCTAGACTATCTTGGTCTAGAGATAATATATCATCTTCGGTTGATGATAGATAATTTTCCCAATTATAGTCTGGCGTACTATTCACTATCAGTTACTTTTGTTTTTTTGACTCTTTGCTTGCTGTAGAAAATATGATTACCTATCTTAGCCACTTGCTTGTATGGCCATGATGGATCAACATTGATAGAGTGGAAGAACAATGTTGTCTTTGGGACAACATCTTTGTACATGCCCATCATTGCTTGATACGCGACCATCTCTGCCTGCTTGTATCTTGCGCTTGATGTGTTTGGTTCTCCTTTACCTTCACAAACCCAGCTGAACTGACATACTATATTTGAATTGATAGTGGTCTTTTGATATATGACTTTACATGGAGTCTCAGCGAATCCATGATTGACACGGTTCAATACTACCCTAGCCACGGCGGCTTGTCCTAGCATTACTTCTGCACCAGCTTCATAATAGATATTTCTTGCCATACATGCGACCTGCTTTAAATCAATTTTCTTTAATGCACTAGTAGTAATTTCGGGCAAATTGTATAGTGATTGTGTCGGCAAAGGAACGACCATGATTGATAAAAACATCATGGACAGTAACACTATCTTATTTTTTAATGATAAAAACATAATTTTCCTTTCCTGTAGTATACTACAGGTTTGATTAATAACCAAATGTTTTGGTTACTATACCCAGCAAGTGCAGTTACACAATACTACATTGTTTATGGCTTCTGCCACTGAGTATTGTGAAGTGGGTAACGAACTTGATGCTATGACGGGCGTCAACTCACATGGAATCAAGTTTTGATATGGTGATCCAGCTAAACTACCAGGAGCTACAGGTAAACCTTTATTCACTGGTGTATTATTTATCACATATGTATGTGTAGCAACATCAAAATATCCCGATGCTGTGGTATTGCTAGGATATGCAGGAGCAGAATCAGCTACTACTCCATTACCTAACCATTCACATTGCTGCTCTGGTGGTATAACAGAATCTATGTTATTATCTAATGTTATCCCAGCAGTATTCAATCTAGTTGTATTTCTAGTTTGTCTCATCAATCCTACTATGCTCTGTCCAGTGACATTACTTAAATCGCTTATGGCTTCTATAGTCTGTGCTGCCATATTAGGAAATGTATCTTCTGCAAACTTACCGCCGATACTATCTACAAAACTATATACTATGTTTGGAGATGAGTTTAATGTCTGTCTAGGACTAGGTAATGACGGTAATCCATTATTTCTAGCACGTTGTTCTATGAATAATTGAGTTCCTGTGTTAGACCATTGTGTGTTCAATTGCTGGGCCTGAACAGTTCTAGTAGCTAATATGCTAGCTATCTCAGCATTTGCTAAGTCTATCTGTGCTTGTATAGCAGTATTCAATCCTGGATTGACACCTTGCGTTGCAGCATATAGGTTGTCGTATATAGTTAGTAGTGTGCTAGTCTGTATCTGCTGTATGCTAGTCTGTATCTGTGACCAAGGATAAGGTAAACCTGACATGCAGCCATAGAAGTTACTATAGGTGTATGTGTTATATGGTCCACTACCCAATGCTACTGTAGATAGGGCAGATTGTGCTTGTGTGATATCAGTAGGCACATTAGTACCATTTATTTTATCTAGATTTTGAGTAGTCTCTATAGAATTCACGACCTGTGCGAATTTTTCTATAGGAACATTATTTATGTTCTTTATCTGCTGCATAGACATACTGAATGCACCGGCTGCTGTTGCGATATCTGATGGTACTATGTTCACTAGGTAACTATCAAATCCTTTAGGCAGTACTTGAACATTAGTTGTCGTACCAGGACTTATAGCAGGAACTCCCGGTATAGTGATAGTACCGATCTGATCTTTTATAGCTGGGCTAGTCAATGCAGGATTGATACCATCACCCACATAAATCGTATAATATGTCTTACTATTTGTAGGTAAGCCTAATGTGCTATTATATATCGGTACTGTTACCGTTGTATAACTGTTTGGGAATAGTTTTTTGACATCCAATAGATCAGCCAATGTGTCCAATCCACGTGTCTTGCAGTTCAATGCAACTAGTATCTGTTCTAAATCTACACCTGTGATTATCAAGAAGGAAGCATATATCTTCTGTTGTTGATCAGTAGTGACATTGATACTAGTTGAACATTGCTCTATCTCTGTAGCCTCTAACCCAGACGCAAGCAATGCTACATTGAGTGAAGGTGTCAATGTATTATATTTCTTCAATGTAAACAACAGATTAGATGGTAGTCCGAATGTGCTGATAGTAGATAGATTCACTGCCTTACCTGAATTTATCAAATCTTGTCCGAATGTGAATGTTGATAGTGATACACCTGCTACATCACTAGATATCAAATCATTCATATTGCTATATGTATCCTGCAAGAATGACTGTGAATTCTGCATAGTCATTATACCACTATTTGAATAATCAATGTATGATGCTGCTGCTAGGAAGCTAGTTATGAAATCGTAATAAGTACCATCAGTACTCAATGTACTGTTGAAATTGAATTCATTATACGCTTGCCAAGGAAATAATCTCACATATCCATAGCTAGCTATCTCTCCTGCATAACTCGCACCTCCCCAACCTGGATTACCTGTGTAAGTATATGTGGGTGGTATCGTGTTACCTAATGCAGGGACAGTAGTACGTCCTATGCTTATGAGATTCTCATATGTAGCAAGTGATATTTGTGCAGTATTGTACAATTCCCATCCTGCACGGATAGCCATCACTAACTTGTTCAATACTGTATTAGAGATTACAGTACCGTAATCATAATTACTTACGCTGGTGCTAGAACCTACGTATCCTGCCGTAGTAGTGTTTATGGTCAGTCCTTGATTCAGCATCAACCCGCTAATGCAATTGACTCCTAATGGGCTTT
>Ga0209188_1001384_pt1 | contig 19706 bp, 11 predicted proteins | sample C_130625_EF_Meta_FD_187307 | JGI IMG/M metagenome (GOLD analysis project Ga0209188, IMG submission 187307) | Freshwater microbial communities from Lake Croche, Canada to study carbon cycling - C_130625_EF_MetaG (SPAdes) (version 2) | ecosystem: Environmental > Aquatic > Freshwater > Lake... | reverse complement strand
TATTTACATGTTTCTTTATTTGTCCTCCATGTTTAGCCATTATAGTAGTATCAGGTGCATGTAAAACCATTTTTTTAGGAGGTTGTACATCTTGATTATAATCATGTGTACCTGAAGATGGAGTTTTATAATTCATACCTGTAGGTATTACATCACCTATTTTATATTTACTAGTATTTAAACTACCTGTATTTCTAAAGTGTTGAGTAGCAGTTGGAGTAGAAGTACCAGCAGCCCAAAGAGGTGTATCTTGATTAGTCCATACAGTAGAACCTGCATTGTACATTACAGGACCACCTTGAGCAAATTTATTTTGCTCATCCCATAACTTATTATACTCTTCTTTTCCAATTACCTTATCTCTATTATAAAATACATTTCTAGGATTTCCTAATTGATCAACTATAGGTTCTTTACTTCTTTTACCTGAACCAACATTAAACTTAGGATTAGGAACCATTCTTAATGTAAGTTGTGAAGAACCTTGAGGAGCTACATCACGAACAGGTTGCATATCATATTCTTCTGTAGGAAGAGCTAAATCTGTAAGATTTAATTCTTTTCTTTTTATAGGGTCTATAATTTCAACACTATGTTGTTTTGGATGTAAAGGTTTTATACTTTTCTTTTGAGTAACAGGAGGAGCATTTTTATCAAAGATTACTTTTTGTTTAGGAGCATCATATAAATCAATATACCCAGTGTGATAAATATCTTTTCTTTCATAAGGAAAATAATGATCATGTTGATAAACTGGTTGAAGTGCTCTAAGTTGAGTATATTGACTCAATTCATCAGGTGTCATAGGTCTATAATAAGAAGGATTATTATATAAATTAAAATAATCCTCTTGTCCTGTCCAACGCATATTATTAGTTTCTTGAAAAGCTGCTTCAGTAGGATAAATTCCTCTAATTACATCTCCTCCACTATCTACATGAAATCTATTTAAAGGAGCAATGCTAATTGATGGTCCAATAATATGTCCAAATGCTGAAGGCAATTGAGCATTAAACTTATCTACATTTTGTTTAAGTTGATTTTGAGCATAGTTTAAATTTGCTAATCCAAGATTATGAGTATAAACACTATCATTATAAGCTTGTAATCTTTGCTTATATAAGTTAGGGTCAGATGTTATAAAAGGTTGCACTCCTCCTCCTGGTCCATACATAATAGAACCACCATCAGCTTTTTTCATTAAATTATTATACTCAGATTCAGATATTACATTATCTTGATTGTAATACTTGTATCTAGGATTACCTGCTTGATCTACAACTGCCTCTTTAGTTCTATTAGGCATAAAGTCTATATTAAAGTCAAATGCAGGATTAAACATTCTTCTTACAGCTTCTTGAGGAATAGGAGCCATAGGTTTTAACTCTTCTTCATATGTAGGAAAAGCTACATTCTCTGCTTTTGTTACACCTGATGTAATAGGTTTTATATCTTCTTCTTTTCTATAAATTATTGGTTGTACTGGTTTTTTATAATAAGCACTATGTTGGGTTTGATCACCAATCTGATTTATATCAAAATAAATAGGTTTTATTTTTTCTGGATAAACTTCTCCTTGACTTCTCCTATCCCACATATCATTTCTTTCAAAGAAATCCTTAGCATACATGTTATCATTTTTTATATTAAAAGGAATCCTTTTTAAAAATTTAGGTGTAAAATCTAATTTTTCTGATCTTAATTGATTAAAATTCTCTTTATACAAACTCAAACTATCATTATAAGCTTTTAATCTAGGGTCATTTTTACTTGTTACATAGATAGGCTTTACTCCTCCTCCACTTGCATACATAGGTGCTTTAAGAGTACCCATCTGATAATTAGTTAAAGTTCTATCTTCTCCTGCAGGATAATAAGAAGGAGTAGTAGGTGTAGGAATAGAACTATCTGTTACCCATGAACCATCATCATGCTTTTTAATTTTATCATTATATTCATCTCTAAGATAATCTGCAGCATGATAAGCTTTCCACCAATCTATTGCCCATTTAGACGCATTAGCAGCTTCTTTCATACCCATTTCTACTTGTTTAGCTTTACCAAAAATAGGTATAGCACTAAACATATCTAGACCTTCTGATAAAGTAGGTAAAGTTCTACCAGATTTTTGCCATGAGTCATAACCTTTTGCAGCATCATCCCAAGAAAGAATTCCTGTAGGATCTAAAAGTTCAAACTTATTTTCATCTGCTCCTTCTTTATAATTTAATAAAGATTGCTTTAAAGTTTTTTGAGGAGGTTTATTACCTTTTACTGTAGAACCATTTGCATACATATTTACCCAGCCACCATCAGCATGTTTCTTAATCTTTCTTTCCTGTCTAAGCATTTCAGCAGTAGGCTTACGTCCTGAACCACGATTAGCTCTTATATTATCCCATAGACCTCTACGAGAATAAGAACCATCTGCTCTTTTAATTAAACCTCCATGTTTATAACCTAATGTATCTTCTAATCCATAAATGCCCATTATAGGTTTATTACTAATAGGTTCAGTATCTTCATAATATTTAGCATCACCTTCTATAGTATCAGGAGTATTATATCTTAAAGCATCTGCTCCAGGAATATGTGTATATTCATTATAAGGTCTATTGTCAGTTCTAACACCTCTCCATATAACATCATTTGGAATAAATTGTAAACTAGGACTTGAAGGTACAACTACATCATCAGGCATTAATGACTTTCCTTTTTCATCTACATAAGCATTTCTACCTTCTTTCATATAATTAAGAGATACTTGATTTTCTAAAGCAGCTCTATTATAATAATCAGGTATTAATGAAGTATTTGGGTTAGTTGGAGTTTGAGGTTTTCTTAAAGGACCAGGGTATAAGTCTGGAGCTTGTAAATCTCCATACATATTTTGAGCCCAATGATACCCTTCATGCTTTAATATATCTTCTGGATTCCAAGGATTATTATTAGGATTAAAATAAATATTATTAGAAAGAGGATCATAATTACTTCTATCTTTACTAAAATAAACAGTAGGTTTATTCCTAGGGTCATCTAGTGGGTTATAAGTAGGACTATTACTTTCTTTTGAAATTTTTCCACCACGTTTAAATATAGGAGGAATAGGAGTATCATTAGGATTAGGAGTAGTATTAGAAGTATTATCTTCAAAATCATTTAACCATCCTTTTACTGCTTCTTTAGTACTTTGCCACATAGTAGGTTCTACCTTTTTAGGAAGATTTTCTTTTTTAACATAATGAAAACCATCCCATCCTAAAGCATCAATCTTAGGTTGAAGTACAGATTCTTCAGAAGGTTGTGTGTCTAAATATGTAGCATTATCTTGTGTAGGACCTATTTGTGCAGGATAGTTAACCCATTTTGGAGTTAACCCTTTATCAGTATATTCAAGTACAGGAAAATTAGGTACAAATCCTAATTGAGGTTCAGTTTTTGCTGTTAAGTCTAATAGTTCATTATAATGTGCTCTAGACCTTCTACCTACTTGATCATAATAATCAGAATCTTTTAATTGTTTAGCTGCTTCATTAAAATTATTATTTTCAAAAGCAGCTTTCATTTGTTTAAATTTTGCTAATTTAGAAAGACCCATATTATAAGTCATATCAGCTAAAACATATCTAGCCTTTTCAGGAAGAGTATCAAAGTTTGGTACAAAGTTTCTAGCTTGATCATAAGAACGAGCAAATAATAAATTTAATAAATCAGTAGATTCTTTTTTATTTAAAGCTGCTTTACCACTACGTAAATCATTTACATTGTAACCTTGGTTTTTTAAAAAAGCAGTAGTACCTGCATCATCTAAATTAAAACCATGTCCTATTGTAAGATAACCACGATTATCTCTATAAACTTTAGGTTTAAAACTTTCATAACTACCAGTTTCAATAGCAAAGTTTTTTATTTTTTCATCTGAGTCTACTCTAGGTTTAGGAGCAGGTTTATTTTGTGTAGCCATATTATCTTGAATTTAAAGCAAAAGTAGCCTTAGCTGAATGAACTACTAACTTATTATTAGGATTATTATTATATTGTAATTCTACCATAAACCATTTGTCTTTTAACCTTCTAGTTAAACGTGGTCTTACAGAAGAAAGATTTAAATTATCAAATATATTTTGATTTACATCTAGCACTCTATCTGATGGTACACGTAAGTTCCAAATAGTCTTATGTCTTCTAGCATAATTATCTCTACTACTTAAATCTAATTTATTAGGAATTAAAGTAATCCAATCAGTATTTTGATAATTATCAGATATACGCATAGACTCAAAGAAATCTTGATAATCTATTTGAGCTAAAGGGTCATAGTAATGTGAATCACTAGGAGCTTGTTGAGTATTAGGACTAAAAGCTTCTGTTACAAATTCTAAGTTTTGTAAAACCTTTTCTGTTGTAGAAGAAGTATTTAAAATAAAACTTAATGTAGAATAATCAGGTAGACGTGATTGGTAAAAATTACCATACCTTCCATAGTTATGAATAAATAAAGTTTCATTGTATGGAGTGTTTGGATTAGGAGAAAAGATATTTAATTTATCATTTAGATATACTTTAGGATAATGAGTGTATTCACCTATATACCCATCTAGTAAATCATTATAAACTAATGTAAGATAAAACTCAGTTTCTTTATTTAAGAAAGTCATATAAAATTCATTGTGCCTAAAATCATAAGTACAATGAATTCCTTCATAGATATATGGATTATCTTTAGTTTGAATAGTACCTGATAATCTATTATACAAGAAAGCATTTAATCCTTTAATATCAGATAAAGGTTCTAGGCCTCCGCCTGAAGTTGTAGGAGTTGTATATCTATACATCTTTCTAGCAAGAGTATCAAACCATATCATACTATTGTCAGATACAGACATACCAAACTGATGTTTAGTTCCTGTCTTAGTAGAAATATAATCATACCTTTCTAAGATACCTGAACTACCTAATACTAAGTTAGCTGCAGTTTCATCAGCAGGTTGAATTAACTTTTGTTCATTAACTTGTAATTGACCAAATGCTCTATCTTGGAAATAGTATAACTTATCTTTAAATACTATTAAGTTATTTAAAGGACCATAAGCTGATTCTACATCTAAGTATGCACCAGGTTTAAAGTTACTCCAAGACTCTACTAACTCACCATCTTGTTTAGGTTCAGACTTCCATACTCTACAATCAAACCTAAGAGATATATCTCCTAACGCAGGTTTAGCAAAGTATGTATATGCAGATTTATCTGTATGATTATAAACATTATCTACATTAAAGTATTCAGCTGCTCCTATTCTATATGGAGCAGTACCCCAGTCATTTAAATTACCAGGACTTTCTGTAATCCTACTTCTGTTAGGAACACCTGTATAAGTTAAAGTTGTAGTATCTTTATAATTTCTTCTATAATCTATTGCTACATAAGTTTCACAAGGAAAGTATACCCAATGTGTTAATAGTTTAGCTGAATCAGAATTAGATAAAAAAGCACTTCCTTCTGCTCTATCATAAAATTGAATAGTATGATCCATAACTGCTACTGCAGTATCTCCTCCAAATACTCTTGTAGATACAACTCCATGAGAAGATATATCAATTAAATTATTACAAGGAATATATTCACTAGTAGACCTAGCAAAATAACCATGGCCTCCAAAAGGACCTCCTTGAATAACTCTTGTATAATTAGCTAAATAATGAGATGTAGGAAAACTAACACTAAGTGAATATTGTTCACCTAAAAATTGATTTCCTCCAAATGCAGTTTTATTCCAATTACTTGCAGGTCCTTCAGTTAATTCTATAAATACAGAATTACTTCCATAAGAATATCCTACAGCACTAGTTCCTAATCCTCCACCATGTGAACTAGATAAATCTTTAGGGGCACAATTATGAACAGTTCTTATTGTACCTCCTGAATAATCAGCAGTTATTCCTGTATCATAACTTCTAGTATCTCCTCCTGCATTTACAGAAGTAGCTTTTTGAATAGGATAAGGATTAAAAGTATTTACATTTTTTATAGATGCAGGAAAAGTAGTACTTTCATTTAAACTATATACTTTATGTCTAGCTCCATAGCCTTCTATATTATGACTTCCTTTACTATCAAGAAGGTATGTACCATCTACTGCAACAACTTGTGAAGGAGAATATTGATCTGATAAATAAGTATTACTAATACTTTTATAAAGTCCTAATACATCTATTGCATCTGTTCCACTATATCCTGAAAATTTATCAAATAAAAAATCAGGGCTATGAAATGACCAACAATCAAACCAAACTTCATTGTTTATACTATCATAATAATCATATGCATTATAAGGAGAAGGATTACATAAAAATACTTGTTGCGGAAAAGGACTTACATCTTTTGTTTTAACACTAGTTATAAATAATCCTTGTCCTAATATATGTTTATCTTCTTCTTTTTTAGGAACACGTACAATAGAAGCTTTTTTATATTGAGGTGGTAAATTACTAAAGTCAATAGTAAATCTAATTCCTAAAGGTTTACCATATAAAAAATCATTAGTAGTATCAAGTTTAACTACATTAGTATGTAAATTAGAAGAATCAATTGTACTACGTCCATTACCACTTCCTGCATATACTGCACCATCTGTAGTGTCAGGCATAAACATATGAGGCATTCTAATATCTCCAATCCAATTTACATAAGTAGGATTATCTAGTTCATCAAAAAAAACAATACCAAATCTTTCCATTTCATCTCTTCTATAACCTACGAATATATCATATTTATAAGGAGAGTTATTGTTAGATAAAGAATTACCTTTACTTGCATAATATCTATCTTCAGACCAAAATGTAGTTCCTGTATTAGTAGCAGGAGTTAAATGAGGAGCAAAAGTATTATTAGCATTATCTTTTTTATTATCTAATAATAAAGTCTCTGTAACAAATTCATAAGATACATTAGGACCTGCTCCTCCTAATACATTACTATTAGGTTGATATAAATATTTAGTATCAACAGTAGGAGATTGAGAATTATAATCTTGAATACAATCATGTTCTTCAGGAATTAAATAAGGAGTTACAGAAACTCCATTCTCTTGAGTAATTTGATAATTTAAAGATTGATCTAATGTATAAGTTTTATTTGTATTTGAAACATCTGTAATTATAGTAGTAGAACTATTTCTAGGAAACCTATATGCTCTAGCATCCCAATTTACTATTTGAGTTCCTAATGCTACATTACCTAAAAACAAAGTTTGTTTCTTAGCAGCCAATGTTTTAGCTCTATTAATTGCAGAAGTAAATGCAGTAAACTCATCTAATGTAATAGGTACTTTATCTTCATTACCTGATATGTAAGTATCTATTATTCCATTAGAAGGAATAATTACTTCCTTTACTACATTAATTTCTGGAGTACTTGTATTATCTCTATAATACAAAGTAGCAAATTCTATTGTATCAAAATTTGTATCTACATTTTGAACTTCTACTCTAATTGATTTACCTGCTACTGTAGGTTTAGGGTCATTAGTATTTGTATTATCTAATAAAGGTTTTGTAGGATAATATGTATTAGTTACAGTAATACTTTCTGGTGCATCTATAATAGGAATTAACTGAGAAGTTCTGCTAAACCTTGTTTCTGAACCATTTGTATTTTTTAATCTGTAGGCTACTTGATATACTCCCATGTATAAACCACCACCAACTATAACTTCTGTTACTTGAGGTAAGTCCATAGATAAAGAAGGAAGTAATCTTAATTGTTCTAATGTTAAATTAGCTACATTAGGATCAGCTACATTTATTTGTCTAGGTACATTATAATTATCTGTCCAATAAATCTTTTGAATAAATTCATTTTCATATCTACCTTCTATCATTCCTGGATTAGCAATAGGACGATATACAGTAAAGTTTAATGCAGAATTAGCATAGATTAAAGCAAGAGTATAATTTGCACTATCAGTATAATCTCCTGCTTTATCATAATGTAATTTCCATATCTGCCCATCTGTAACAGGAAGATTAGGACCTCCCCATGTTGTAGGGTCATCAGGGTTTACTTTACCTGTAGTAGTAAGTAAATATAAATTATCATCATATGAATCTCTTAAACTAACCCAACCTATAATTGATGGATTAGCAGCACCTGCTGATAAATCATTTACTACAACTAAATTAGGATTAATAACTGGACCTGCTACTTTTAAATAATCTAAATTAAAATCTATATTATATGTAAAAGGAGTAACACCTGTAGACACAGCTTCAACAAATACAATATAAACAGGAATTTGTGTAGCTCCATTATTATATGGTGTATCAGATAAAGTTACAGGAATAGTTATATTATTTCCATTTAATGCTAAATGATTTATATTAGTAGAAGTTAAAGCTTGCTCATAAACCTTAGCACATTTATATGTACCATCAAATTGACTACTATTAAGTATAGTAGGATATTCATAAGTAAGACTTGAATCAGTCCAAGCATTACCCATGTGCATGTAAACTTTTAACTTAAAGCTTACATCAGTAGTATTTAAAGCTCCTACATAATAACTTAAATCAAAATTATAAGGACCTGTAGGATAATCTTGTAAATTATAAGCATTTGCTCCTAAAGGATAATATGCTGTTAAAGCAAAAGAAGGATTTTTAAATGAAGCTGTAGTATCAGAATCTTGGTATCTAATTCTTGTTACATTAGAAGCGTGGGATAAAGGAACACCTGCTGCATTAATTATATTAGTACCTAAGTTAATAGTATAATTAGGTGTAGATGTATTACCTCCAAACCATTGATTATCTAACTGCCATTGGTCAGGACCTGCAACTCCTATATAACTACTATTACCAATAGGTAATAAATTTAAATTTGTATTATAGTCAGGTAAAGTAAGGTCTTCAGTAGAATATAAATTTACACAATTTTGATCTGCTGGACTATAACCTAAGTTAGTAAAAGTAGAAGCAACAGTACCTGAATAAAAATTACCTGTACTTATTGTTTCACAATTAACTAAATTTAATACAATTGTACCTGTATATGTTGTACTAGAGTTTGTACTAAATACTCCTTGTGTATTATATGTAGGTGCAGCTGTAATAGAACTAGAAACAAAAGTAGAATTTGTATTTATAAATGTTATAACATCATTTAAAAAAGTATTTATAGATGAATAAGTAAATACAAAATTTATAGGCCCTGCACTATTAATAAAAAATTCTAAAGTGTATTGTTGACTTACAGTAAGACGATTACCTACTTTATTTAAGTCAAATACTAATGCTTTAGTACATGGTACATTAGGAATACTTATTACTGATGTATTACCTTTTATATTAGACCTAACAGCTAGTGTACCTCCATCATCTGTAGTTACTCTAAAGTTTTTAGATTCATAAACTACATTCTCAGGGACTTTACTAAAAGCAATGTCTTTATTTACTAACCCACCTAAGTCTTTTACTCCAGATGGTCCTTGGTTATCTTGAGCCATAATTTTAATATCTACCTCTAAATCCTCTTAAATTAATATTACTAAATCCACTTGCAAAGTCTTCTGTACGTACAACCATTTTAGTAAGTTGTCTACGTAGACTTTCTGCTTGATTAACATCAGGCATTTTAAGGTGTGAACTTGCAGATGCAACATTCCATTTCCATTCTTCTTCTGACTTCATATAAACTTTATCAGATAACATTTCTTGTCTCCAAAGAATATAATCCATCTTCATTTGAAGATAAGATGCACATGCTCTTTTATATTTTACATCATCAGGTATTAATGGAAATCCTTCTTCATCTAATGGAAAAGCATAATAAGCCATACATACTTTACCTTCTTTAATGTTAAAAGTAATGTAATTATTATTAATAGTAAAGTTAGGAGGATTAGCAGTTAATCTTGTATTTAATGGTAAAGCTTGAGGAGAAAATATGTTACCAAAGTTATCATAGAAATTTTCCATAGGACTAGCCGTAGAGTCTATAGCACAACATGAACCATCTAATAAATGATGAAATGTATTTTGAGAAGGTACAGCTATTACTCCATCTACTGATATGGCAATTAACTTATGAAAGTCTGCAGGAAGTTCAATTCTATAATCAGTTAGTTGATAAGAAGCATCTCCATTAATTCCAATAATCTTTGGAATATATTGTAAAGGAAATCCAATAAGTTCCATACATTCATATATCCAATAAGCACCATCTGCTAAGTTGAATAAATCATTGTATGCAGTATTTCTAAAAAAATTATTTATAACTTCCTTAGAAGATGTGTAATTAGCTATTAACATTATAAGAAATAATCTATGTTAGTTGTTTGAATAAGTTTAGCAAGTTCTCTTTTCCTCTCACGAAGAGCTTCAAACTTGTAATATGATTTACCACTAGGACCTTTTTTACATAACCAATAAAATCTATATCTGCAATTATCTCTATCTTCATTTAGATGCTTTATGATTTTACCAGTTTTTTGAAAATGACCCCAGTCAGTTTTTAAATTTTTACATTCATTTAAAAGACCTATATCCATTTGTTTCTTTTGAATTCTAATTTCACCTAAATTGTAAGGTACAGCAAAGGTTTTAGAATCATGTAAAACTTGATGCATTATTTCTTGTAAACATTTAGTAGTAACATTTTTATACTGTTCCCAACTTAAAGATAAATCTTTAGGACTAGATGTACTAAATTTACTACCATGTGATTCAAAGTCAAACTTTTTTAAATAAGAAGTGTAGGCTGATTTTAAATTCTTATCAACCTTATATTTACCTACACCTCTTTTTGAAAGTTTAGCCATTAATTTGTTCCTCCTTCTTGAGTTTTAGTTTGTGACTCTAAAGCTTGGTTACCACTATTAGTTCTATCAATAGGAACTTTAAGAGTTAAACTTAATTCTTCTACAACCATTTTAATAGCTGGGTCTATAAGATGTGAAGACATAGGATAAACACTATCCCAATCATAACATACATTACCTTCACAATCATCATAATTAGTTATTTCATTTGGTTGTTCAAATATACCACTTACTGAAATATTTTCAGTATATGGAGCATCAATTAAATATATGTAACTATTAAACAAAGTAACAAATGGTCTTTTAAATCTAGTGTACGTAACATAAGGTACTCTAGAATAAGGAATAAACTCATAGCCAAAACCACCAAAAGCTGTAGGATTTATACTTGTAATTAAATCTTTATTTTTTCCTTCAATAGGTTTAGGCAATTGTTGTACAGTTTTATAAACTTTACAATCCATTTGAAAGTTAGGATCAAAGCCTGTATCTACAGATTCAAGATTTAAACATTTAATAGTCTGAACATTATTGTTAGATAAAGACTGACCTTTATTAATTTGTTGTCTTAATAAAGTAGCACGTGCTCCATCAATAAGAAAAGCTACTTGTCTGTCTGATATTTTATCATCATCAGAAATTAATCCTGCTCTTATTATTGACTTTACCGTGAATATTATTTCCCTTTGGGTTGCCATGATTTACTTTTTTAGTATTACTTTTTTTCTTTAGTTGAGGTAACTCAGGTAGAGTTGTATCTATTTCTAAGTCATCATATTCTGGTATATCCTCAACCCAATGCGTAGATTTAGATTTTACCTTTTTCATATTAGTCAAATATATTAACTTGAAAATAACCTTCTAATCCTTTTTCTTTATTCCAAAGATATGCTTGAGCAGCTTTCATGTGGGAGTAACCCATCATTTTATGCCAATCATCAGTGATACAAATACTAGGAAGGAATCTAGTTTTTATACCACAAAACTCATTCAGCATTTCCTTATGAAAATGACCTAAATGAGCCTCTCTGTATTTAGTACGAGCAAACATCTCTGGTTGTTCAGTAGCCATAATTAATGGAAGATTAGCAGTTTTCTCTTTATCTCCATGTGTAAACATAAGCATATTTACACCATATTCAAAATATTTTCTGTACTCACCTGAGTTATTTACAGACACATTCTTATTGCCTTTGAAATATGCAGCTAATACTTCACCTGCATAAAACATTCTCTCCATATCATGATTACCTGGAACCACAATAACATCTACTTTATAAGTACTAGAAAGAACTTGAACTAAGGCAGTCATTGTAGTCCAATAATGTCTAAATGAACTTTGCCAATCTACAGTATCTTCTTGAGGAGTACCACCTGTAGTAGTCTTTCTTTTACCTTCAGAATTCATACCATCATTCCCAACAGGAAGTAGTATTCTTTCTACACCAAATCTTTCAGCTTTTTCTAAAAGATTATACACACATTCTAAGAATCTATTAGATAGTTCTTCTATATCACCTTTACCAAAATGCAAATCAGGTAAGCTTATTTCTAGACAAACATCACCTGACTCAATTGGTTTTCTATTTATTGTTTGTAAACTTCCTAACAAGGATAATTCATCTAAAAACTTCTTTTTAAATTCTCCCCATTGTTCTTCAAAGTTTACATCAAATTGTAATGATTCTCTCCACGAGCCATCATACACTTGCCACATTTTACCTCTTACTAAACTACCTTTGTAGCCTTCAGGAGTATTTACTTCTTGCTGAGCTTTATACTCATTTAATATTTTCTTTTGTAAGAATCTTTGTCTTACTCCAACTGCTACAGTATATTTTACATTAAATGTATCAATTATATCTTGACTTGTAGCAGTAGGATTTTTTTCTAAGTAAGCTCTTATCTTACTATTTATGTCTTCAGACATGCGTTAAGGTTTTATATAACCTCTTCGTCTGGATTATCTACTCTGTTTGTATCTATATAATTAGGAGTATAGATGTTATTAAAATCATTTACTCCAAAACTACCTTTAAACAACTCTACTATATTCTCTGCTGTTAAGAAACCTAAGCCTAATAATACGATTATAGCATAGATTATAACATACTCTTTTTGTATAGAGTTTCCTGTAAATAAATGTACAAAGAAACCTATGTTAAAAAGAGTAAAGGCTACAAATACAGTAAGCTTTCTTGCTGATACTTTTCCCTTTCTTTTAAAGGATTGTAGTAAGCCTACTAAGAAATTATTCATGGTGTAAAATATAACTTAGATTCAATTTGGCGTCTTTTAATTAAACCATTAATAACTTTTCCTCCACCTCTAACCCACTTCATAAATTGAGTAGTTATTTCAGGATTATTAGGGTCTTTGTTTATTAGACGTAGTAATGTAGATTTTCTAAAGTTTGTTACTCCTACATTATAAGCAAAGCTTACTAATGCATCAAATTGATTTTGAGTTATTTTAGGAATAACTAAACTTTCCACTCCCTTTTCATAAATATGGGCCATGTTACTTAAAAGTTGCTCTGCCCATTCTTCTGAAATAGATGGATCACTCATAGTAACTCTAGTTCCATTTGTATAGTATGTAGCTCCATACCCAATAGTAGGAACACCCGCAGGACATAAATAAGGCTTTGCAGAAAAGCCTTCAAACTTTTTAATCAAGTCTAAACCTGTTTGACTGATTTTCATTTCTTTACAATTATATTTTTAGTAAATTTCTTTTTATACCAAGTAGTCATCTTAGTTCTAAGTGGGCTACCAATCATTGTATCTAATCCTACAATAATTGCTAGTATATAAGAAGATGCTTGTAAAAATAAAACTACATCACTCATTGCAGGTAAGAAACTTAGTATCTTACCTAATATCACTAAACAAATTGTTAAACTTGTTCCTTCTATATTTGTCATATCTAAATTCGGGTGGCTCATCATTTTAAATTATTTTAAGACGTAATTATATTACTCACAACTCTGACAAATCCTGAAGTAGGTATAGTACCTCCTGTAGTAGTGGTATCCCATAAATTAGTAGCAGCTAATAAAGTAGCTACTGAATTAATACCACCTCCTAATCTACAGTTATTAAAATCCCAAGTAGGTTGGAATCCTCCTGTACTATTATTAAAAAATTTCATTCCTGAAGGTTTATAAGGAATATTAGCAATGTAAATATCAGGATAATTACCACCAGTAGATGGTAATCCTTCTTCTACACCAACTAAAGTTTGGCCATTTTGTATATAAATATTATCTACAATATAACGACCTGCAGCTCTAGGTCTTAACCATATAGCTCCTTTAGTGCATGGTGTTTCCACATGACAATCTTGAACTCTAAAGTTAGGAGTAACTGTAGCTCCAATACTATCCCATAAAATTCCATATTGAGGTGTTCCAGGGTTACCTCCTACTTGACCTTCAATAATACAATTTTTAACTACACAAGTATCTGCATCTATAATAGCAATACCTGCAATCTGATCTTCTGTATCATAAATACGTACATGACTTACTACTGTACTGTTACTTTGACCATGAGAAGTATCAGCACCTGGCCATGAGCCATTCTTTACTAATACTGAATAGCTATAACAACTATTTGCAAATATATTAGTAACTTGAGCATTCATACAAAACTCAAGTTTAATTCCTACGTCAAACTTTTTTATAAAGATATTCTCAATGATACTACCATAAGTAGCACCTAAATTTAAGAATGCTTTACCTGAACCTGATGCAGTACTTGCATTAGTAACAGCATTAAAGTTTTTAATAGTAAAGCCATTATTAATGTATAAACTATCTGCTTCAGTTTGAGTAGATGGGCCTCTAAAGAAAAAGTCAAAGTTTAAATCATTTGCATTCTTTATAACAGCTCCATTACCATCAATTATAAACATACCTCTACCTGTAATTCCTGAAATAGTCGTGTTATTTATAGGAAGTTCACAAGTTCTAGTAAGCCAATAGTTTTTAGGTTCAAAGATTAAAGATTGAAAGTTTAAAACTTGCATCATTTTTAAAGCATACCTAATAGCTGTAGTATCATAATTATCTGAAGTACTTGCAAAACCTGCTCCATATCTATCATCTAATGTAGTTTGAGATACGCCCAAAGCTGCAAAAGTATTAGGAACACTTGTAGTATTCTGAGTACCAAACCAACCTACATTAATAGGTCCATCATAAACTCTCTCCCAATACCCTGTAGTAGTAGCAGAAGGTTTAATTCTAAATCCAGCTATATCTGTAATAGATGTATTATTAGCTGTAACCCATTTAAACACTCCACCACCTGAAGAACAATTTGCATCAAACTGTCCTACAATATGAGTAGTGTAACTAGTTGAACCTTTTAAGGTCCAGAAATTATTATAAAATGCCATAGTTAAGAGATTATTATATCTTGAGTTATTGAACTTGCATCTGTACAGCATCCACATGCATCACAAATAGCATAAGTTTCTTGAATAATATATTCTATTTCAGCAGTTGATACACAAGGAGTATCTAGTAAGTTATACACTACATCATAGTATCTATTAAGAATACCTATTAATGCTTGCATGTATCTTACCTTTTTATAGTTACTACCTCTATCAGGTTTAAGAAACATTTCTTCTTTTAAACCTTTATAAGCTAAGTCTGCTACGCAGCATTGTGCTCGTAGTATAATATTTAAAAACTCTTCTTGTGTTCTAGCCATTATATTAAACTATATTTAGTATTATCTGCATTTATTCCATCATTTACAGAAGTCATATTTATAGGAGTAATAGAACCAAATATTCTTAATAAACCACTTGTACCAACATTACCTAGTATAGTTTCTCCTGTTGTAAGATTAAAAAATAATACATTTTGACTTCTTATAGGTCTATAAGCTACAGGTAAGGTAGTTATTGTAGTATTTGTAATTATAGGAGTAGTAAGTTGTTCAAAGAAATTTCCTTGAAAAATTACATCTGTTCCTACTTGTTTATAAGAAATATTTAAACTTGCTCCCCATCCTGTATTTAATAACCCAAATCCTGATAAGGATTGCCAATTAGTTGTAAATGTACTTCCTACTGCAGAAATCCAAGCACCTCCTGATGAATAATACCAAAAAATACCTGTAGCTTTATTTAAATAAATATCTCCTGTTGCTGCACTTCCTAAAGGATTTACAGTACCTGATAAGAATGTACCTGAAGGAGTAGGAATGCTAGGAGCAGCCCCACCACTTCCACCTACAGAAATATAGTTAGATACATATGTAGTAGTTCCTGCAGGAGCAGTAAAGTTAGAAGCAGTTAAAGTACTAGGAGTAATTTGAACTGAGCTAACTAATAATCTCATATAAGCTACTCCACCTACAACTAATGTAGGGTCATAACTAAAGTTAGTTTGAGTAGAGTCCCAATAACCACCATAAGTATAAGAAGATACTCCTGCAACTCCAGGTACTCCTTGAATACCTTGAGCCCCTGCAGGGCCTGTAGCTCCTATAGCACCTGTAGCTCCTGTACTTCCTGTAGCTCCAGTAGGACCAGTTGCACCAGTAGCTCCAGGAGGGCCTTGAGTACCAGCTAAAGACATGCTCCAAGCTGTATATGTACCTGAACCTGTAGTACTAGTAATATTTACTACTGCTATACCTGATATAGAGTTATAACTTGTAACAGTTCCTGACATATAGTTAGAACCATCAAAAGATATTAAAATAGGTTGTGCTGGAACATATGCTAATCCTGTACCTATAGTAAGAGTTTTAGACCCTACACTTATAGTTAAAGAAGTGCTAGAAGTAGTACTAAACTTATCTCCTGCTACTCCACTAGCACCTGCAGGACCTTGAGATCCTGTTCCTCCAGTTGGACCTTGTGGCCCAGTAGCACCTATTGGACCTTGTGGTCCTTGAGGACCTACAGTACCACCTGTGCTACTTAATATTAAAGGACTATCGTTACAACACATATTATTGATGTATTACTTTGCTAATTATTTTAATTGTATTGTTTTGTTTCATTAATACTATTTCATCATAGATAAAGTTAGTACCTGTGTAATATGCTTTAATAGTATAACTTGTAGCTGAACTATCTTTCATAATAGTATTAGTTGTTGCAGAACCTACTGCTACTAAGTTAAACTGAACATCACATCCTGGTGTAGTTACAAATTTAAATGGAATACCTTCTGCTAAATTAGTAATAGTATCTACTTGAAATGGTATTTTTACATTTATTTGTCTAAATGTACCACTAACAGCACCTGTATTAACTCCTATAATTGTAAAAGTAGTAGAAGTGGGTGTAGTTTGAACTACATAACTTGCTGTAGGAATTGTAGCAAGGTCACTAGAATTAGTTACATTAATACTAGTTACAGCAGCTGTAAACCCATGTGGTCTAACAGTAGTTACAGTAATTGTAGTACCAACTCTAGTCCAAGTCATACCAGTTATTGTACCAGCTGCATTAGATAAACCTGTAGAATCATGTGTACCAAATACTACAGTACAACCCATCTTTTCAAAATATCTAGGAAGAGTTAATGCTTTAGTAGTATTATTATATAAAATATTACTTGGCCCTACTGTATAATCTGCATACACATAAATATTTCTAGAAGTAGCAGTAGGAGTAGCAGGAGGTGTAGGATTTACTTGTAAAGCTACTCTAGTAATTAATTCAGAATAATCAGAACTTATTACATTACTTGCATATCTTGGTGTAGCATAAGAGCCTCCTTGATATAACTTTGCTACACTATAAAAAGGATAAGGAAAACCTACAGAAGCAAAACCTGAATCTGTAAATGAACCTACTATACCTGCTCCAGGTGCAGCATTTCCAGCTCCAGGAGCATAAGGTAAAGGAGTTCCTCCTGAATAAATAACTTGATCTGTTACAGCATTACTAGAATGTAAAAAGTAAGCTCCATAACTATTTGAATTAGCTGTAGTACAAACAAATGTATAATCATTTGTTATAGAATCTACAGTAGCTAAACAACTACCATTTGTAAAAGTTTCATTTACATTATTTGTAAATGAAGTATAATCTCCTAAAACTAATCCAGCAACAGATGGTATACTAGTAGGCAATACATAATTTAAAGTTATAGCAGCATCTGATAAATTTATTCGTATATTAGTACCTTGAGATAAATTTAATAAGTGCGGTGCTTGAGTAGTTACAGTTAAAGTATATGTAGTAGTTTGATATGTAGTACTTAAATAAGGAGCAACCCAAGCAACTGTAGGAATTTGAACAGGTGTTGCAGCGTTTTGTGTAGCTGAAACAATTCTAAAATGATTATCATATTCAAAAAATAATGTAGGATTATAACTATCTCCTTGTTGAGAAAATCCTCCTGTACCTGTTAAAGCTAAATCTCTAATTACAAGACCTTGAATATTAGGTTGATAAGAAGCTCCTTCAACACTAAATATTTCTCTAGGATTAGAATTTCTAAAAGTAAAGTTTTGTAATCCTCCTGCTCTACCTTCTGTCACAAGACCTAAAACTGATACTTTAGCAGGAGTATCATTTGTAGCACCAACTCTTACATTATTCCAACCTGGAATTCTTCCAGCATTAGGAGTACCTTTTAAAATACAATATTGAGTAGTAGTACCTGATGCAAAAAAACAAGAAGTTATTTGATTACCTGTTTCAATAGTATTATTACTAAATACAGCACCTATTCCACTAATAATTTCAAATCCAGTACCAGTTATAAATACAGGATTTGCATTATATCCAAAATCAACAGTATCTCCACTAGTTGCAGTTTTAAATGTACCATTTAATTTATTATTAAAAAATAAACCTCTAAATCCTAAATTAGGAGAAGTAGCTGTATTACTACCATTACTATAAATATAACTTCCTTTTATATCATTATCTTTAAAAACACCTGAAAGATTATTATTTATAAATCTAGAATCTCTTATTTCATTATTATTAAAAGCAACTACTTCTGCACCTGGTATAGAAATATAATCAGCAAAAATAGTACTATTTGGAATATTAGTATGTTGAGGATAATTTTCAAAATATATACTAGTTAAAGTATTTTTTTGAAAAGTTCCTCCTCTAGTTCCTTTGTTTAAACCTCTAATAACACTATACTTTATAATGTTATTACTCATATCAGTAAATGAAGTTTTAACAGAAGGGTGGTAAAATACTAAATTTAAATCTCCTGTATAACTTAAAGTTAAAGTAGTAGCAATATTAAAACTATTACTAGTAGGTGCAGTAGTTACTATGTGATATTTATTATTAGTTTCTGCAGTACCTGAAGCACTAAAAAAAACAATTTCTCCAATACTACCAGCTAAATAAGTTGTAGTAACTGTTCCATTTAATGTTATAAGAGAACCAGTTGGATTAATTGTACTAGTAGCACCAGTTGTAGCAATTGACCATCTTTTACTTCCTAAATTATTTAAAATTGCCTCTTTAGTAAAAGTAGTAGTGTTTACATCAGGAGGTGTAATATTAGAAGTTGAATAATATAAATCACCTAATACAGTATTATCTGTAATAGTGTTATTATAAAAATTACCAAAGTTTACATTATTTAAAACAGAGTCATGAATAGTATTAGCTACAAAACTCATAGCTGTTAAACCTCTATCATCTATATTAGAAATAATAGCATTAGCTAATTTATTACTATTAAATATAGATTGTTGTAAATTATTATTTATAATTCTACTACCATATTGTAAAGAACCTGTTACATTACTCATACTAAGGTTAGTATCTACTTCATTGTATTTTAATTCTTTTATAGTAGAGTAATTAACTAAAGCTAAATTAAAAAGAGGAATACGTGTATTAACATTTTGTGTAGTATCATCATAAAAATGAATT
>Ga0209188_1001382_pt1 | contig 19712 bp, 20 predicted proteins | sample C_130625_EF_Meta_FD_187307 | JGI IMG/M metagenome (GOLD analysis project Ga0209188, IMG submission 187307) | Freshwater microbial communities from Lake Croche, Canada to study carbon cycling - C_130625_EF_MetaG (SPAdes) (version 2) | ecosystem: Environmental > Aquatic > Freshwater > Lake... | reverse complement strand
GTGGACGATACTGGGATCGAACCAGTGACCCCTTCCATGTCAAGGAAGTACGCTACCGCTGCGCTAATCGTCCGTTTATGAAATTGTACTAGCGACCGAAATCATCCTCAACACGTTCAATATCATCCTCACCAAAGTAGGTGCCGGTTTGAACCTCAATAAAAATTAATTCATTACTTCCAGTATTACTAATTCTATGAAGAGTACCTTGTGGTACTTGAATTATTGAGCCACGAGAGACTTGTTGAACTTTTCCGTCCAAAGTTACCTCACCATTACCATCGGTTATATACCAATGCTCACTTCGCTTTTGATGGCGTTGGTAGGAAAGGCGTTTGCCAGGTAATACATGGATTGATTTAACTTTGTATGTGGCACCCTCTTGCAGCACCTCATACCGACCCCATGGGCGATCTGATTTTTCTAGCATGGAAATACTTTAACCCTTAAACTAACCAGATGGAGAATTTAATCGCTAAACCTTCGAAATTACCCTCAAATCAATTTGATCATTTCTATAAAGGGGGAAATCGGATCGGCAAATTGCGTAATGGACCAGGTGGTCCGATGCGGCCGGAGGAGTGGATTGGATCTACTACCACCAGATTTGGTGAAGCTATCAATGGCTTATCCAAGTTATCTGATGGCCAATTACTAAAAGATGTTATTAACGCAGATCCAATTGCTTGGTTAGGCGAGCAGCATCTAGACAAGTTTGGTGTTTCTACTGAGATTTTAGTTAAGTTGCTAGATCCAGATCAACGTCTGCCAGTTCACTACCATCCCGATCAAAGATTTGCGAAAGAAAAATTGCACTTAAATCATGGTAAGACTGAGGCATGGATAATTTTAGATGCACCTAGTGGTGCTCGGGTTGGCGTCGGTTTTAATAAGCAGATGAGTAAATCTGAGGTTGCAGCCTTAGTTAAAGCTCATGACTCACAAGGATTATTAGATTCTTTAGTTTTCAAAGAGGTTAAAGCAGGAGATGCGGTATTTGTGCCGGCAGGTATTGCACATGCAATTGAATCTGGAATATTTGTCTTAGAGCTACAAGAGCCAACTGATCTTTCAATCCTGCTTGAGTGGGATGGCTTTGCAGTAGATGGCGATAAGGATGGGCATTTAAATCTTGGCTTTGATACCGCTCTAGATGCATTGCGATTATCACCACTTAGCCAAGCCGAGGATAAAGAGATTGTTAGTAGATTTGAAAGTACTGCCGCAAAATCCCATCCGATATTTAAATCTGTAGCTGATCCATTTTTTAGAGCAGATTATTTAACTGGGGATGAGAAAAAAGTTGAGGCTGGATTTGGAGTATTTCTGGCTCTAGCCGGTGAGGGCCAATTAATATTTGAAAATACTGATCGATTAGATGTTAAAGCAGGAGATGCAATTGTGATTCCATTTTGCGCAGGCAGTTTTACCCTTAAAAACTGTGCTGGAATTTTGTCTCGACCACCTGCTGCTTAATTTTTTTACTGGAGGTCGGAACGGGATTTGAACCCGTGTAGCGGGATTTGCAGTCCCGAGCCTCGCCTCTCGGCCATCCGACCTAGCTTTTTATTTAGTAAGACTTAACATTTTAATTGAGAGCGGACGACCGGGTTCGAACCGGCGACCTGAACCTTGGCAAGGTTCCGCGCTACCAACTGCGCTACGTCCGCGTATTACGAGGGTGAAATCTATCGCATCCTGCCACTGTTGGCACATTTGATTTTATTACACCGCAAAACGGGCGTTCGCGGTAGCGTTCAAACATGGAGAAAATTGATGCAAGCTTTTGGATGGGCAATCGGCTTGCAACAGATTGTGTTGAGATCTCAACTGACCCAGCATCCCTTAATAAACCTGGATTTTGGGCGGTAGTAAATACCTTTGAAGGAAAGTGGATCTGCGCACGGTTTGCAAATGTTATTGATGCACCACTTCCAGAATCTGTATGGCAACCGATCACAGGTCAATGGCATTCATCTTTAACTCAGGATCAATATGAGGGCAATGTTAAATTGATTAAGGAGAAGATTGCCCAAGGTGATATTTATCAGGTGAATTTATGTCGAGTTCTAACCGCAGATTGTGATCAGTCACTACTCGGACTTGCTGGCACATTGCAGCAAGCAAACCCAGCACCTTTTGCAAGTTATTTAAAACTACCTAATTTAGAGATCGCATCGGCCTCTCCTGAATTATTTCTTGAGCGAAGTGGGCAGAGAATTAAATCCACTCCAATAAAAGGAACGGCAACAACTGCTTCATTTGGTGAGAAAGATAAAGCTGAAAATGTGATGATTGTTGATCTAATGCGTAATGATTTTGGCAGTATTTGTGAAAGTGGCAGTGTTGATGTGCCAAGGTTGCTGGCAACACAGGAGCACCCAGGTCTATTTCACTTAGTATCTGATGTAGTTGGAACTCTACGAAGTGATATTAAGTGGGAGGATATTTCAGAGCATTTGCTTCCAGCTGGATCAATCAGTGGTGCACCTAAATCATCTGCATTAAAAACAATTGCGCAGATTGAACAGGTCAATCGTGGTCCATACTGTGGTGTGATTGGTTGGGTTGAGGGTAATAAAGCTTTGTTATCTGTTGGTATTCGGATTTTTTGGTCGGAAAATGATGGAAAGATTCACTTTGGTACCGGTGCTGGAATTACTTGGCAAAGTGATCCAAACCAAGAGTGGGAAGAAACCCAATTGAAGGCGAAGAGGTTAACTGCAATCGCATCTGGGGTATTGGTATGAAGCTATTAGTTAATGGCCAAATCCAAGCTGATGCTGCAAAGTTGCCGTACTCAAATGCGCTTTTACGAGGAGATGGCTTATTTGAAACAATCTTAACTATTGATAATAAAGCCGTTGCCTGGGATCGACATTACGCCCGGCTTGAAAAATCAGCTAAACAAATACTTATTACCTTGCCGGCTCGAATAGATCTTGAAGTTGGAATAGAAAAGATACTAACCAATACGACTGGAAGATCTAGATTGCGATTAAATGTTTTAGCCGATGGCGATTGGTTTATTACCTTAGAACCAGTTAGCCAAGATAGTGAATCTATTTCTCTTATGAAGGTTGCAGCTCCAAAGATCTCTAATGGTTCATTAAGTGGCAGTAAATCAATATCTTATGGGGAGTCTTTGTCGGTGGTAAGGAAGGCTAAAGCAGCAGGCTTTGATGATGGGGTATTTATAAATGAGAAAGGTTTTGTAGTTGAGACAGCTCTTTCTAACCTACTAATCCTTGATCAAGATGGTTGGCAAACCCCAGCTCTTACAACCGGTTGCTTACCTGGCATATCGCGAGAGTTGTTGATCAAGTGGTTTGATGTAAGAGAGAGTGAGTTTGATTTTGAGCATTTACTATCAGCGCAGGCTGTTTATGTCACCTCATCAATTAAGTTAATTCAGAGGGTAAGTAAGGTTGAAGATAGGTTATTTGATGAGAGTTCGGTAGGAAAAGAGTTAGTTGATAACTTCACCAGCAAATTATTAAGTAATATAAACCCATGAATTTAGTTTTAAAACGAGTATTAGTTGGCGTAATTGGTGGTGTAGTTACTTTGGTTGGCGTAGTCGCATTAGTTGCACCCGGCCCTGGTTGGTTGATTATTTTTACTGGTCTTGGAATTTTGGCAACTGAATTTGCTTGGGCAGCTCGAGCTTTAGCGCATGCAAAAGGAATAGCATCTAGGGCAGCAAATGCAGCCCGAATAAAGAAAGAGCACCAGTTGATTCTCCTTGCGGTTGGAACATTTATTTCACTTGTTTTTCTAGTTATTTACTACAAATACCTTCGCTAATTACGCACCTTTACCGCCCGCTTTGCTAACCTAGCGGTATGTCTGATCAGATCAAAATTTCTGTCGATGGTAAATCTATCCAGGTTGCCGCTGATCAAAGACCAACCCATTTATTTGAAGACAATTCCAATGTTGTAGTTTGTCGCATTAACGGAGTGTTATCTGATCTTTGGAGTGGGTTAAAAGATGGTGATGCGGTTGAATCGGTAAGTATTGACTCACCCGATGGCTTAAATGTTTTACGACATTCAACTGCGCATGTTCTAGCTCAAGCAGTGCAAGAGGTATTTCCGGAAACAAAGCTTGGAATTGGTCCACCAATTCGAGATGGTTTTTATTACGACTTTGACCCTAAAAATCCATTTACACCCTCTGATTTAGAAAAATTAGAGAGTGCGATGCGAAAAATTGTAAAAGCAGGTCAGCGCTTTCGTCGCCGAGTTACAAATGAGAAGGATGCACTGGCAGAGTTAAAGAGTGAGCCGTATAAATGTGAATTAATTGGTTTGAAATCAGGTGCTACCGATGATGATTCATCGGTTGAGGTGGGCGGGGCAGAGCTTACGATTTATGACAACTTAGGTAGAGATGGAAATCCAGTATGGAGTGATCTTTGCCGTGGTCCTCATCTGCCATCAACAAAACATATTCCAGCTTTTAAATTAATGAGAGCAGCAGGTGCGTATTGGCGGGGATCTGAAAAAAACCCAATGCTGCAAAGAATTTATGGAACTGCTTGGCCAACAGTTGAAGCCCAGGATGCGTATTTACATTTACTAGAAGAGGCTGAAAAGCGCGATCATCGTAAATTGGGAGCTGAGTTAGATTTATTTTCATTCCCAGAGGAGATTGGTTCCGGCCTTGCAGTTTTTCATCCAAAGGGTGGAATTATTCGAAGAGCGATGGAGGATTACTCAAGAAAGCGGCATGAAGAAGAGGATTACCAATTTGTTTACTCTCCCCATCTAACTAAAGCTGCGCTATTTGAAAAATCTGGTCATTTGCAATGGTATGCAGATGGAATGTATCCACCGATGGTGATGGATGAAGAGTTACATGCTGATGGCACAATTAAAAAAGCTGGTCAAAAGTATTATATGAAGCCAATGAATTGCCCGTTTCATAACTTGATTTACCAGTCATCTCCTAAGTCATACCGCGATTTACCACTTAGATTATTTGAGTTCGGCACTGTTTATCGTTATGAAAAATCAGGTGTTGTTCATGGAATTACAAGAGCGCGTGGTTTTACTCAGGATGATGCGCATATTTATTGCACAAAGGAGCAGATGGCAGGAGAGTTAGATTCACTCCTTACGTTCGTGCTTAATTTATTGCGTGATTATGGTTTAACTGACTTTTACTTAGAGTTATCAACTAGAAATCCAGAAAAATCAGTAGGTGAAGAAAAGGATTGGCTTGATGCGACTGAAGCACTTAGAAAAGCAGCTGAGAAACAAAAATTAGAGTTAGTTTTAGATCCAGGTGGAGCAGCTTTCTACGGACCAAAGATCTCTGTTCAAGCACGGGATGCAATTGGCCGCACTTGGCAGATGTCGACCATTCAAGTTGATTTCCAATTACCACAACGATTTGATCTTGGATATGCAGCCTCTGATGGTTCAGTTAAGCAACCAGTAATGATCCACCGTGCGTTATTTGGATCAATTGAAAGATTCTTCGGCGTATTAACTGAACATTATGCAGGTGCTTTCCCGCCATGGCTAGCACCAGTTCAAGTTAGAGGTATTCCAGTTGCTGAATCCTTTGCGCCATATCTTTCAGATGTAATCAAGCAGTTTAAGCAGGCTGGAATTAGAGCTGATATTGATAACTCTGATGATCGGATGCAGAAAAAGGTCCGAAACGCACAGCTTGAAAAGATTCCTTTTATGATGATTGCCGGTGAAGAGGATGCCGCAGTTAATGCGGTTTCATTTAGATATCGCAATGGCGAGCAGAAAAATCAAATTCCAATTAAGGATGCGATCGCTGAAGTATTAGCTGCTGTTAAAGATCGCAAGCAGATATAAATGTCTGATCAAGTATTACCAGGTGGTGCTGGAATGCCAGATAGTTGGCAGCGGCTTTGGGCGCCACATCGGATGTCATATCTTGAGGGTGAGAATCGCCCGCTTGCCGATAATGAAATTAAATGTCCATTTTGCAGAATTGCAGAGTTAGATGATGCCGAAGCGTTAATTGTGGCAAGAGGTAAAGAGGCATACGTAGTTATGAATCTTTATCCATATAACGCTGGCCACTTATTAGTTTGTACAAACCGACATGTAGCCGAGTTGCCAGAGTTAACTAATTCAGAGCGCAATGAGGTTCAAGAACTTACTGCTCACGGGATGAAGGTATTGCGCAAAGTTAGCAATGCATCAGGTTTTAATATCGGTATTAATCAAGGTGGAGTCTCAGGGGCTGGAATTGCTGAACACTTTCATCAACATATAGTCCCAAGGTGGGCTGGGGATGCAAACTTTATGCCAATTATTGGAAAAACTAAGGTAATACCAAAATTGTTACAGGAAAGCCGTGAGCAGTTAGCTGCGGGTTGGAATCAAATCTAAAAACCGTTTTATCTCAGCTATGCCTAATTTATTCTTAGTAATTAGCGGAATAGCTGGAATTATTAATCCTTGCACAAATTGGTCCCAGCCACCTTCAACTAATGCATTATGAAGCTCATCTTTAAACTCCAAAATCAATTCTCGATGCTCAGCATCACTTGCTAATTGCGTAACGGAAGCGGTTGAGTAATCGGTAATCATTTGATCTTCTAGATTTATCAGCGCAGTTGGTTGGCCATTGTCGGCGTGGAGTACTAGATATGGCGTTAATACAGGTTCTAGCATTTTTCCAATAATTGCACTCATATCTTCAAAATCAACATCACCATCTTCAAAATCAATCACAGCAACAATTGTTGGTACATATAACTCTCGGAAGTTATGCCATTGGGCAACAACCTTTGGGTCAATTCCAGTTTTAGTACTTGCGACAACCACTACGACATCGGCAGTTATCAGGGTTGGATCATCGATCTGCGCTGCAGGCAGGCCAAGAGCCGCACAAATTCCGGCGTTCTCAGGTGATATTCCGAGTACAAACCGTGCGTTAATTAGGTCAGCCATGATTGGTAAGCCTACGATGGGAATTATGTTGCAGCGTTCATTACGTGATCCTGTCGCGAAAATTATTGCGCCTTTGGTCAAAACATTGATCAAAATGCGCGTAAGTGCCAACCTGATTTCAACAATTGGTGGCCTAGGCAGTGTTATCGCTGCACTCTATTTTTTCCCAAAGGGTGAGTTCTTAATCGGAGTTTTTTGGGTTGTAGCTTTCGTACTTTTTGATTTATTTGATGGCGCAGTTGCTCGGGCTTCCCATAAAGGCGTAAGCAAGTGGGGAGCACTACTTGATTCCACTCTTGATCGGTTAGGTGATGCGGCAATATTTATTGGCGCACTTTTGTACTTTATTGATAAATCTGATCGATTGGTACCAGTTTTCTTAGTAGCAACCTGCGCTTCTTTCATGGTTTCCTATATCAGGGCGCGAGCAGAATCATTGGGGATTGAATGTAACAGTGGATTAGCTGAGCGAAGTGAGCGTTTAATTCTTGCGCTAGTGGCATATGGATTGCATGGTTTGGGAGTGGATTACGCAATGGCGATTGGCATTTGGGTCTTAGCAGTAATTTCAATCTTTACTATGGCTCAACGAATGATGATTGTTTATAAAGCGGTGAAATAGATGTATTTGCTTTATCTTTTTGCTTGGAAAGTAATCGGGGTATTGCCAGAAAAAAGTGCCTACAAATTAGCAAATGTAATTTCTGATCGTGTTTATAGTAAAAATGGCAAGGGAGTTAAAAGGCTTAGAAGTAATTATCGTAGGGTGATGCCAAATATTTCAGAGCGGCAATTAGATGAATTTACTAAAGACGGCATGAGATCTTATTTGAGATACTGGTTTGACACCTTCAGATTAAACAAATGGAGCAAATCCAGAATCATTGAGACTACCTTTGTGGTTCGAGAGAATCTGCTTCGTGATCCGATCGCAACTAAACAAGGTTGCATTATTGCTTTGCCGCATGCTGGTAATTGGGATCATGCAGCAGCTTATTTTTGTTCTACCGGAATAACCCTGACAGCAGTTGTTGAAAAATTAAAACCAGAGGCTATTTTCCAGAAATTTTTAGCTTACCGACAAAGCATTGGAATTGAAGCAATCAGTCATAAAGAAAAAACAATTCCAATTCTGATGGAGCGTTTGAACCAAGGTAAGTTAATTGCTTTAGTAGCAGATCGGGATATGTCGCGTAATGGAATTGAGGTTAATTTTCTAGGTGGTATTGCAAAGATGCCGGCTGGACCTGCAATTTTGGCCCTAAAAACTGGTGCACCTCTCGTTACTGCTTACATTCGATATCTGGAAAAAGGAATTGAAATTACATTTGATGAAACTATTAAATTGCCAGTTTTAGGCAGTGAGGAAGAGCAGATTAAAATAGTTACTCAATCTATGGCTGATAATTTTGCAAAGAGAATCAAGGATTCGCCAGTTGATTGGCATATGTTGCAACGGATTTGGGTCGATGAAGAAAATTAGAATTGGCATGGTTTGTCCATATGGTTGGGATACACCTGGTGGAGTTCAGACACATATTCGCGACTTAACTCAGCATTTAATTGATGAGGGTCACTATGTATCAGTTTTAGCGCCGATAAGTGATGACTCAATATCTCATGAAGATTATGTAGTAAATGCCGGAAAACCAATCTCAATTCCGGTTAATGGTTCAGTTGCAAGAGTTATCTTTGGTCCAATTGCTAGCTCTAGAGCAAAGCAATGGATTGCCTCCGGTGATTTTGACCTACTCCATCTACATGAGCCGGCGATTCCATCTCTGTCATTACTTGCCTGTTCTGCAGCAGAAGGTCCGTTAGTAGGAACATTCCATGTGTCAACACCAAAGAAGAAAGCAATATATGCAATTGGTCCAATTCTAGAACCCATTGTTGAGAAGCTAACAGCTCGAATTGCAGTTAGTGAACTCGCTAGATCGACCTTAAAAGATCATTTTGAAACTGATGCAGTTGTTATTCCAAATGGAATTGATGGTTATAAATTTGCTAATGCTAAAGTTTCAGATGAATTTAGCGGTGATTTCACGGTTGGATTTATCGGAAGATTCGAAGAACCTCGAAAAGGCTTACAAGTTTTAATTGATTCATTGTCAATTGTGGCGAGATTTATTCCTAATGTTAAATATTTAATTGCAGGTCCTGGGGATAGTGAGGATTTCTTGAAGGAAATCGACCCACAACTACGTAATCGAATTAAATTCCTAGGTAGATTAAGTGATGAAGACAAAGCAAGTTTCCTAAAATCTATTAAAATATATGTTGCACCTAATACTGGTGGTGAATCCTTTGGAATTATATTAACGGAAGCACTTTCAGCTGGAACTGCGGTTGTTGCAAGTGATATCCCAGCATTTAAGGCTGTATTGGAAAATGGTGAGGCAGGTGCTTTATTTATCAATGAAGATTCAGAAGATCTTGCAAAGACTCTCGTTTCTATGCTGAAAGATGATGAGAAACGAAATAGATTAGCAAGTAATGGGAAGTTAAGTGCTCAGAAATATGATTGGCAAGTAGTAGCAGAGCAGATTGAAAGTGTTTATGAGATGGCGATCGCCGGTGGCCAGAGAGTTACTTTGGCTTCTGAAAATAGATTTTGGAATCGGAAATGAACCTAGAAAGTTTATTTGCAGTTTTAATTGTTGTAATTCTTGGCTGGTATTTATCCTTTTCTGCTTCTAGATTAGATCGACTTCATCATCGAGTTGAAACATCGTGGGCAACTTTAGATTCCCTATTACACCAACGTGCTGCTTTAGCGCAGGAGATTGTTGCTGAGTCAAATCTTGACCCTGCAACTGCATACTTAATATCAACGTCGGCTAGCGCTGCACGATTTGCTAATCTTGAAGAACGATCAGCCGCCGAGAGCGTTTTATCAGAGTCACTAAAACTTGTTCAATCAGCGGCTCACAATGAATTACTCCAGCTGCCAACGCCTTTGCTAGTGGAACTTTCAGATTTAACAACCAAAGTTAGATTAGCAATCAACATACATCTAGAGGCGGTTAATGCAACTAGAAATGTTCGAAAAAAGATATTTATTAGGCTTTTTAGATTAGCTGGTAAAGCACCTCTTCCAGTCCGCTATGAGTTTGAGAACGACGTGCTTGAACCATCAGATTTAGTCAGTGAACCACAGAAAGTAGATAGAGAAAAAAAGGGAAGCAATCGAAGTAAGGCAATTTCATTCTTCTTCATTGTCTTTGTTTTAATTTTCTTGATGTTCTCTACTAAAGGAATTTCGCCGGTCACCGAATACATTGCAAAGATTAATTTCGAGAAGAATTTACTAAATGGTTTATCCGGCAAAAATAGCCAGATACTTGTTGTTAAAGTTGATGACACTAAAGAAGCTAGACCTCAAGTTGGTCTTGAAAATGCTGATGTGGTTTATGTTGAACAGGTTGAATCCGGCTTGACTCGTATTGCGGCAATATTTTCATCACAGCTTCCAGCGTTTGTTGGGCCCGTCAGGTCGGCAAGAATTTCTGATATTGAACTATTGGCCCAATTTGGAAGAGTCGGTTTGGCTTACTCAGGTGCACAAACCAAGATGCGCCCAGTGCTTGCCGCTGCCAATATTGAAAATCTTTCAGCTGAGAGAAATCCTCCATCTATTTATACCAGGGATCCGAATCGAGCGAGCCCAGTAGACATGCTTTTAAAACCATCACTGTTGCTGGAAAGAGCGAATGCAAAAACAGGAACACAGATTGATTATCCAAAAACTGCACCGTGGAGCTTTGGTGATGCACCAAAAGGAGAGACAGTAACAAGTACTGCAAAAATTAAGTGGCCCAGTGCGAGATATGAATTGCGGTGGGACAGCGTTAGTAAAAAGTATTTAATTTATTTCGATGGCGAGCCAAATTACTCCGCTTCCGGTGCGCAACTTATAGCCGACACTGCAATTATTCAATTAGTTTCAGTAACACCATCTATTTATGGAGATAAATTTGGAGGGGTAACACCTTTATCTAAAACAACTGGCAGCGGTATGGCGATCATGTTACGAGATGGATTTAGTTATCAATTAACTTGGCAGCGAGATCTTGCAACCGATGTGACTACATGGCTAAGCGCTGATGGAAAGGTCGCAAATTTTAAACCAGGCAAGATCTGGATATTTCTAACAGATAACGCCCCTATTTTGGCCCCGTAACTATAATTTGTGTGTGTTAAGTCGCCTTTTATCTGGGCTTGGCATCTGAAAGTAATTAGTACACTTAGAGGCTAGATTGCCTTAGGGGGAATGATGTCCAAGGAAACAGGTACAGCACGAGTAAAGCGCGGCATGGCAGAGATGCTAAAGGGCGGCGTGATTATGGATGTTGTAAATGTTGAGCAAGCCAAAATTGCTGAAGATGCAGGTGCAGTTGCGGTAATGGCGTTAGAACGCGTACCAGCAGATATCCGTGCACAAGGTGGCGTTGCTCGCATGTCAGATCCGGACATGATTACTGCAATTCAAGCAGCAGTTTCTATTCCAGTTATGGCAAAAGCAAGAATTGGTCATTTTGTTGAAGCACAAGTTTTACAAACACTTGGCGTTGATTACATTGATGAGTCAGAGGTTTTAACTCCAGCTGATTATGCAAACCATATTGATAAGTGGAATTTCACTATTCCGTTTGTATGTGGCGCAACAAATCTTGGTGAAGCACTTCGCCGTATTAATGAAGGTGCTGCAATGATCAGATCAAAGGGTGAGGCTGGAACTGGTGATGTTTCAAATGCGACAACTCATATGCGCACTATCTCTGCTGAAATCCGCAGATTGACTTCAATGCGTGAGGATGAGTTATTTGTCGCAGCAAAAGAATTACAAGCACCGTATGAATTAGTAAAAGAGGTTGCAAGTACTGGCAAGTTGCCAGTTGTGTTATTTACTGCCGGTGGAATTGCAACACCAGCCGATGCTGCAATGATGATGCAATTAGGTGCAGATGGTGTATTCGTGGGATCAGGTATTTTCAAATCAGGTGATCCAGCAAAACGTGCTGCTGCATGTGTTAAAGCTGTTACTTACTTTACCGATGCGAAGGTAATCGCTGATGTTTCACGCGGCCTAGGAGATGCAATGGTTGGTATAAATGTTGCTGATATTCCAGTGCCACACCGGCTTGCGGAGCGGGGCTGGTAATTGTGAAAATTGGAGTACTTGCACTCCAAGGTGATGTTCGTGAACATATCCAATCCTTAAGTGACTGCGGTGTTGATGCAATCGCTGTTAAAACAAGGAGTGAGATTGAAAGCATCTCTGCCCTGGTAATTCCTGGGGGAGAGTCAACGACTATTGCAAAACTTGCTAGATCATTTGATCTATTTAATTTAATAAAAGAACGAATAAATAGTGGAATGCCAACATATGGATCATGCGCCGGAATGATTTTGTTATCTGATCATGTTGAGGATGCAATTGTTGGACAGGAAAGTTTTGGTGGAATTGATATGGTGGTTCGCCGTAATGCCTTTGGTCGTCAGGTTGATTCATTTGAGACCGACCTTAAATTTAAGGGAATAACTGAGCCGGCAATAAGAGCAGTATTCATCCGGGCGCCATGGGTTGAATCCGTTGGCGAGAATGTTGAAGTTTTATCTGAGATCACCGATAGCAACGGAGCTAAACATCCAGTTGCAGTACGCCAAGGACACCTTCTTGCCACCTCATTTCACCCTGAATTGACTGGGGATAATCGTGTTCATAAATATTTTGTTGAAAATATTTGCCGAGAGTTTGCAACTTTTTAAGGATATAGGAGAGATATGAGCGGCCATTCCAAGTGGGCAACCACCAAACATAAAAAAGCTATTATTGATTCTAGGCGAGCAAAAAACTTTGCAAAATTAATTAAAGCAATTGAAGTTTCAGCCCGTGCCGGAGGAGCTGATGTTTCAGGTAACCCAACCCTGTTTGATGCAATTGCAAAAGCAAAGAAAAGTTCAGTTCCAGCCGACAATATTGATCGAGCGGTAAAGCGTGGTGCTGGTCTTGAAACCGGTGGTAAAGAGTGGGAAACCATTATGTACGAAGGTTATGCCGCTGGTGGAGTTGCATTATTAATTGAATGTTTATCAGATAATCGAAATCGTGCTGCCTCTGAGGTGAGAGTTGCAGTTACCCGTAATGGTGGCAACATGGCAGATCCAGGATCTGTCTCATACTTGTTTAATCGCAAAGGTGTGGTGCTAGTTTCAAAGAACAGTGGAAAAGTAACTGAAGATTCACTACTTGAAGTTGTGTTAGATGCCGGAGCTGATGAAGTAAATGATTTAGGTGATTCATTTGAGATCGTAACTGCGCCTTCTGATTTAGTCGCAGTGCGTACTTCTCTACAAACTGCAGGTATTGATTACGACTCTGCGGATACTTCATTTTTACCAACTATGTCGATTCCAATTGATGCCGACACTGCAAAAAAGGTATTTGATTTAATTGAGGTAATTGAAGAGCTTGATGATGTGCAGAATGTCTACGGAAACTTTGATGTTTCAGATGAGGTAATGGCGAGCCTTAGTTAATACTCATTTCTCGCTGATTAGGCTTTGGCTATGCGCGTTTTAGGAATCGATCCCGGCTTAACAAGATGTGGTATCGGAATTGTTGATTCAACTGGCCCGCAAAAATTAGAAATGGTTGGCGTTGGCGTAATCAAAACCGATTTAGAAGCACCACTTGAATTTAGATTACTTGAGTTAGAAAAAGAGATCTCCGTCTGGATTAAAAATTACAAACCAGATGTAATTGCTGTCGAGCGAGTTTTTTCCCAATTGAATGTGCGAACTGCAATGGCAACTGGCCAGGCAGCCGGTGTTGCCTTATTGCTTGCGGCAAAAGCTGGAATTCCAGTTGTAATGCACACCCCAAGTGAGGTTAAAGCTGCAGTTACTGGATCGGGTCGGGCGGATAAAAAACAGGTAGCACAGATGGTAAAAAGGTTGCTTAAGTTAAAAGAAATTCCAAAACCAGTAGATAGTACTGATGCCTTAGCGCTAGCAATCTGTCATCATTGGCGCGGTGTTGGAAATGCTAGGTTGGCAACTGCAAAGAAAAAGGCGATTAAGAAACGATGATTAGTTCAATCTCTGGAACCGTTAAATCAACCTCACTTAATTCAATTGTGGTTGAGGTTGGTGGGGTTGGGATCTTGGTTCAAGTTCCTATTCGAGTTGCAGCATCGATGCAGCTTGGAAAATTAGTTAATTTTCACACCTACTTAATAGTCCGTGAAGATGCATTGACACTTTATGGTTTCACTGAACTTGTTGATCGAGATTTTTTTGAACTTCTTTTATCAGTTACGGGAATTGGACCAAAGGTTGCGCAATCGATTCTGTCAGCAAGTGAGGCTTCTGCAATCGCCTCAGCTATTGTGTCAGCAAATTTAAAAAGCTTAGAGGCTGTTCCTGGTTTAGGGAAAAAGGGTGCACAGCGTTTGGTGCTTGAATTAAAGGATAAAGCGGCTAACTTTGTCAGTGGAACCAGTAATGCAAAATTATCAATTACAAATCAAGTAGAAAATGCGCTGCAAGGTCTTGGTTATTCGGTAAAAGAATCTGCAGCGATGATTTCTCAGATCTCTTCAACTACAAAGATTGAAAGTATGAGTGCTGCTGAAATTTTGAAGTTAGCATTGAAATCTGGTGGTAAGAAATAATGAGTGATCGAATTATTGATCAAGGCGCAGATGATGCTGAGCGGGTTGCTGAGCTGGCCCTGAGACCTAAAACATTAGGCGAGTTTGTTGGCCAATTTCGAGTAAGAGATCAGTTAAATTTACTTTTATCTGCTGCAAAAGAACGTAAATCTGTCTCTGACCATATTTTATTCTCAGGTCCTCCTGGATTAGGTAAAACTACTTTGGCAATGATTGTTGCTTCCGAAATGGATGCTCCGATTCGAATCACTTCAGGACCGGCTATTCAACATGCCGGGGATCTAGCTTCAATCCTTTCTTCATTAGTGGAGGGTGAAATTCTTTTTCTAGATGAGATTCATCGAATGTCTCGGCCAGCGGAGGAGATGCTTTATCTTGCGATGGAGGATTTTCGAGTTGATGTAATCGTAGGTAAGGGTGCTGGTGCAACCTCAATTCCATTAGATTTACCGCACTTCACATTGGTTGGGGCAACTACTAGAGCTGGCTTACTGCCAAGTCCACTTAGGGATCGGTTTGGCTTTACAGCGCAATTAGATTTTTATGAGGCAGATGAGCTTTCACAAATAGTTAAGCGCAGTTCTGATTTATTAGAGATTGAAATAGACAAAGCAGCAGTGGCAGAGATTGCTTCAAGATCCCGTGGAACTCCAAGAGTTGCAAATCGCTTGTTACGCCGAGTTCGAGATTATGCTCAAGTTAATAAGGAAAAAGTTGTTCAAATAGATCATGCAATGGCTGCTCTTAAAATTTATGAAGTTGATGAAATCGGATTAGATCGACTAGATAAAGCAGTATTAACTGCCCTAATCAAGAACTTTAATGGTGGTCCAGTTGGAGTTTCAACACTTGCTATGGCAGTAGGAGAAGAGATTGAAACAATTGAATCACTTGCTGAACCATTTTTAGTGAGAATGGGATTCTTAGCTCGCACACCACGTGGTCGAGTTGCGACCGCAGCTGGTTGGACACATATTGGTATTAAGCCGCCTTTATCTGCACAGATCGGCACCGATGCCTCACTCTTTGACCAAGATCCAGATATCGCACAATAAAGTCAGTAAATTTCTCATAAATCACACACAACTCATGTTGGATTTCTCAATAAACACACCTCAGCCTAGAATTGGCCCTCATGTCTGCTAATAAAATTGCTAATACTCAATCACGTGCAGCTCGCACGATCTCAATTCTCTTACTAACAATTTTGGCATTTACCGGTATTGCATTTGTTGCTGGCGCTACATCATTTAAATTAGGACTTGATCTTCAAGGTGGAACGAGCGTTACGTTGCAGCCTCGCATTGAGCAAGGCCAAGTTGGAAAAGTTACAACGGAGGCTATTGATCAAGCGGTTGCAATTATTCGCCAGCGTGTTAACTCATTAGGTGTTGCTGAGTCTGAGGTTTCCGCACAAGGAACCGGCGTTAATCGCCAGATTGTTATTTCAGTACCAGGTGAGACTGGACGAAGAATTGTTGATTTAGTTGGTCAAACAGCAGAGCTTAGATTCAGACCCGTTCTTGCAGTTGGTGCAGCTAATGCAACTTCAGCAAATAGTGATACCGCAACGGCAACTTTGCCAGCCGGTGTTACTGCAGATTTAAATGCACAGTTTGCTGCCTTAGATTGCACCTTGCCGCAAAACCGTCAAGGTGGTGGCGGTGTTAGTGAAGCTGCAACAATTGTTAGCTGTGATCGAGCAGGTGTTACTAAATATATTTTGGCTCCAGCAGAGGTTTTAGGTCGTCAGGTAACTAAAGCATCTGCAGTCATAAGCACTCAAAATGCGTCGGGTTGGTATGTAATTTTAGATTTTAATGGTGAGGGAACTAGCAAGTTTGGTGCAATGACAAGCCGTCTTACCTCTTTACCATCTCCACAAAACCAAGCAGCAATTGTTTTAGATGGTTTGGTTTATTCAGCACCAAGAATTAATGAGGCAATTAATACTGGAACTGCTCAAATTACTGGAAACTTTACGCAAGAAGAGGCTCAGGATTTGGCAAATGTTTTAAAGTATGGCGCACTTCCACTTGCGTTTGATCGCGGTGAGGTTCAACAAGTTTCGCCAACACTAGGTGCAGATCAATTACGAGGCGGATTAATCGCCGGAGTACTTGGCCTGCTATTAGTAATTATTTATTCAATTCTTTACTACCGAGGACTGGGAATTGTTTCTGTTGGTTCATTATTAGTTGCAACTGCAATTACTCTTCTTTCATTCTTACTGCTTGGTAAGTCAATTGGCTTCACATTAACTCTGGCAGGTATTGCCGGTGCAATTGTTGCGATTGGTATTACTGCCGACTCCTTTATTGTTTACTTTGAGCGTATTAGAGATGAAGTTCGTGAAGGTAGATCTTTAAAATCTGCGGTTGAGACTGGCTGGAAGCGAGCTCGCCGTACCGTACTTGTTGCAGATGCAGTTTCTATGATCGCAGCCATCATGCTTTACTTCTTTGCAGTTGGCGGTGTTAGAGGATTTGCGTTCACGCTTGGACTAACGACTCTCATCGATTTAATAGTTGTGTTCTTCTTTACAAAGCCGCTGATAACTGTGCTTGCAAGATTTAAATTTTATAGCGAAGGACACCCACTCTCTGGTTTCTCAAACAAATCACTTGGAGTTGTGGTTAAGAATAATTTGCCAACCGAGGAGGTTAAATAATGGCTAAGTTGTCAGGTTTAGGTGGACGGCTTTATCGTGGTGAGACCTCTGTTGATTTTATTGGTAAGCGAAAAATTTGGTACTCGTTTTCTGGTTTATTGATTCTTGCCTCGGCTGTAACTCTATTTACTCAAGGGCTGCACCTAGGAATTGAGTTTAAAGGCGGATCATCATTCATTGTTACTTCCTCATCTGCTTCAGTTACAAGCGCTGAAGCGGCGTTATCTGAAGCTGGAATAAACTCACAATCAATTATTCAAAAAATAGGTAATGACAAGGTGAGAGTTCAAACAAATGCACTAACCCAGGTTGAACAAACAGCAGTTGAGGATAAGTTAGCTGCAAAGTTTGGCGTCAATGTTGATTCAATTGACTCTCAAATTATTGGACCTTCATGGGGTGAAGAAATTACCCGTAAGGCACTTTATGGTTTGTTCGGCTTCTTACTTGTAGTTTTGCTATATCTTGCAATGGCATTTGAATCAAAGATGGCAATTGCAGCAATTATTTCAGTTATTCATGACGTGTTTATTACGGTTGGAATTTACGCCTTGGTTGGTTTTGAGGTAACACCTGCAACAGTTATTGGGTTCTTAACTATTTTAGGTTATTCACTTTATGACACGGTAGTGGTTTTTGATAAGGTGCGTGAAAATACTAAAGGTATTGCTTCAAGCGGTAAAAGTACATATTCTCAAGCAGCAAATTTAGCTGTTAATCAAACCCTAGTCAGATCATTTAATACCTCATTGATTGCATTACTTCCAGTTGGTTCAATCCTTTTTGTTGGAGCTGGCCTGCTTGGCGCTGGAACGCTGAAAGATTTATCTCTTGCATTATTTATTGGACTTGCAACCGGAACTTATTCATCTATCTTTATTGCAACACCAATTCTTGCGGTACTGCGCGAGCGTGAGCCAGCTATGCAGGCTCTTGCAAAGCGCGTAGGTAACAGAGGCGACAAAGTAGTTACGCCAACAGCAGTAAGTAATCAGGTTGGACGTGGACCACGTAATCAACCTAAACGCAATCGCCGCCGCTAATCCTTTGAATTAAGTAAGGCAGCCAAAGCGCTATGACAACAATTGAATTGTTAAGGCCGCTAGTTGATGGACTCTCACAATCTCATCCAGGATTTTCAAGCAGCGATCTTGAAAAAGCATTTGCTGCAGCCGAGAAGGCCCATGCTGGACAACTTCGTAAATCTGGGGAAGATTACATAACTCATCCAGTTGCTGTTGCTCAGATATTAATTGACCTAGGTATGGATTTGCCGACCATTATGGCCGCGCTATTACATGACACAGTCGAAGACACCACATACTCAATTGAGCAGATTAAATCTGAATTTGGCGATGAGGTAACTTCATTAGTCGATGGTGTTACAAAGCTAGATAAATTAACTTACGGCCCAACTGCAGAGGCTGAAACCCTGCGCAAAATGGTTGTCGCAATGTCTAGAGATATCCGAGTTTTAGTCATTAAGTTAGCTGACCGACTTCATAACGCCCGTACCTGGGATTTTATTACACCAGAAACTGCGCAACGCAAGGCACGAGAAACTCTTGATATCTATGCACCACTTGCACACCGCTTAGGTATGAATGCAATTAAATGGGAGCTGGAGGATTTATCTTTTAGAATTCTTGAACCAAAGAAGTTTGAAGAGATTGAAAGGTTGGTGGGGGAGAGATCACCAGCAAGAGATCAGATCACTTCTGAGGTAATTTCTGCAATTGACTCAGATTTAAAAATAGAGGGAATTACTGCGCAGGTAAATGGGCGAAAAAAACATTTTTATAGTGTCTACCAAAAAATGGTGGTACGTGGCAGAGAATTTAATGACATATATGACTTGGTTGGAATAAGAATTCTGGTTGATTCAGTGCGTGATTGTTACGGCGTTTTAGGGTCAATACATGCAAGATGGAGTCCGGTTCCAGGTCGGTTTAAAGATTACATTGCAATGCCAAAATTTAATCTTTATCAATCACTTCACACGACTGTAATTGGACCGAATGGCAAAGCGGTTGAGATTCAAATTAGAACATTTGATATGCATGCTAGAGCTGAGTTTGGTATTGCAGCTCACTGGAAGTATAAGAGTAAAAATACAGAGGCCGGTAAGAGCCCTGAGGTTCTTTGGCTTCGTCAATTGCATGAATGGCAACAGGAGAGTGAGGATGTTGGCGATTTTCTAGAGACTCTGCGCTATGACCTTCGCACACCAGAGGTTTTCGTTTTCACACCAAAAGGAAGTGTGATTGCACTACCGTCAGGTTCAACACCAGTTGATTTTGCATATGCAGTTCACACTGAAGTTGGAAATAAATGTGTTGGAGCTAAGGTAAATGGAAAGTTAGTTCCACTTGAATCTCACTTAGTAAATGGTGATGTTGTAGATATTGTGATTAA
>Ga0209188_1001376_pt1 | contig 19782 bp, 18 predicted proteins | sample C_130625_EF_Meta_FD_187307 | JGI IMG/M metagenome (GOLD analysis project Ga0209188, IMG submission 187307) | Freshwater microbial communities from Lake Croche, Canada to study carbon cycling - C_130625_EF_MetaG (SPAdes) (version 2) | ecosystem: Environmental > Aquatic > Freshwater > Lake... | reverse complement strand
TTGCTGGCCATATGGATAGACCAGATAGAAATACCCTGTAAGGTGAAGCTTAGAGTTTTTCCATTAGAGCAATAGGCTCATGATCAACAGTGAAAAGTTTTTATAATAGGGACAATAACGAGTGGAAACTACTTTCAAAAAAAGCAAGACGCCTCTACACCCCTAAGATCAAAAATAGTTCTAGCCATGAGATATCATTTGCTGCAGGCACAGACCCCTTTAAAGGGTAAGTTGAAGATCAAAACCATGAGCTTCATTCAGTAGTTTCATCACCCAACAGTTGATCGATTGTTTTTGATATCGCATCAGATAAAGTGACAGACTTACATTGGCCATCACCCAAACTACCCTATTTTTTTATTCAGTCAAATTCCTTTCTTTGTTCAGAGTGAGCTAGACCAACTTTATTTTCAGCATGGATATCAAACCCATAGAACCCTCTCAACCTCAAAGTCTACTCGGCCCAGTTGGAGCAGTGGCACTGATTGTGGGCATTGTTATAGGCGCAGGAATATTTAAAACACCGTCAATGGTGGCAAGCATTTCTGGCGATGTGGGTTGGATCCTCGTCATCTGGATAGTTGGCGCAGTGGTTTCGCTCCTTGGCGCGCTGTGTTATGCCGAGCTTTGTACAGCTTACCCTCATGTTGGAGGGGACTATCATTTTATTCATTGTGCTTTTGGTCGACGTACTTCTTTTTTGTACGCTTGGTCAAGAGCAGTGATTATCAATCCAGGCTCTATTGCTTTGCTATCTTTTGTTTTTGGAGATTACTTTACAAAATTTTGGCCTCTTGGCGAGCATTCAAATGCTGCTTGGGCATGTGCTATTGTTGTCTCACTTACTCTTGTTAATATTTATGGTTTAAAAACCTCAGCCCGCTTACAAATGCTGTTAACAGTTTTCGAAATCCTAGGACTGGTCGCAGTCATTGCCGCAGGTTTTGCATCTCCATTAGCCACCACTTTATCGCCCAGTCTGTATTTTAGCGTTCATCCCTCGTGGCCTGATCTGGGCCTAGGTTTGGTTTTCGTATTACTTACCTTTGGTGGTTGGAACGAATCCGCGTATGTTTCCGCTGAGCTCAGAGGCGGTAGCGGAACAATGGTACGTGTTATTTTGATAAGTATGGGAATACTTACAGCAATTTACTTGTTGGTGAATGTGGCATTGCTGTATGGCTTAGGACTTGGCGGATTATCAAATACAAGAACCGCTGCAGCTGATATTGTTGGTATTTCTTTTGGCTCTTGGGCTCAAAAGGCATTGGCATTGTTTATTGCCATTGCTGCACTGACCAGCATCAACGCGACCATGGTTGTTGGTGCTCGTTCTAGTTTTGCAATGGCTCGAGATTGGTTAACCCTTGGCCAACTGGGTCAATGGAAAAGCGAAAGTGGAAGTCCGACTCGTGCCTACTTGCTACAAGCCTTGATCAGCCTAGGATTAATTGTGTTGGGTACACAAGAGGCTGATGGCTTTACAGCCATGGTGGAGTTCACCGCTCCAGTCTTTTGGGGGTTTCTTTGCTTAGTTGGTTTGTCTTTGTTTTTGCTTCGTCAACGCGATCCACATAGAGTGAGGCCCTTTAAGGTGCCACTCTACCCAATCACACCAGCTTTATTTAGTATCGCCTGCGCTTACCTAACTTGGTCTAGCTTAGGTTATGCAATCAGCCAAAATGCCGTCCACATATCTTTGTTTTTATTATTGAGCGGCTTAATTGCGCTTTTCATACTTCAAATGAAAGAGAACACAAATCATAAAAAAATGATACGGCATTTTTAAAAAAATAATTCAACAATCACTCAAACATAACGTTCACTTTAAGCGCCTGGCTTCAAAGGAATTTTCTTGCTCTAAAAACTTCTGAATACCTTGCATTTGATTGTCTTTAACTTTCAATGAAATACTGACCAGACCAAGACTTGAAACTTGATAGAAAAAGCTAAACTGATCTGCATTTAATTGAGGGTTCAGCAAAGGCTGTGTCACACCATCAATGGTTACAGTCCCACCAATTTTCTGAAAAATTTGATCCACTTCAACCACAAAGCGTTGTTTTGTCTCTAGATTTAAAAATTCCCATTTACCAGCAATTTTGGCTGGAATAATCCATAAATAGGCGACATCATTGTAAGTTTTGATGGTTTGATCAGGATACCAATCACTCATATCAAAATAATGAGAAACTATTCTAGTTCCTGGCTTCATACTCAAAAGCTTGGGCCTGAGCTCAAGATTCAATTCAGGTAGCAAGTACATAAAGACAACCGTTGCATTGCTAAAGTCCTCTTTAAATATATCTCCAGTAATGATGGTCACTTTATCTTTTAAATTCTCCTGAGTAACTTTCGCCCTGGCATAGTCAGCCAATTTGGGATTGAACTCAATTCCTATCGATTGCGCATTGAATCGCTTGGCTGCTGTGATAGGGACAATTCCATCGCCTGAACCCAGGTCATATAAAACATCTTTGCCTGTAACATTGGCCATATCAAGCATTTTGTCTACAAGCTCTTGAGTTGTGGCAATCCACATCACATCTTTACCCGCCTGCCCTCTTACAGGTTTATATTCAGCTACATTTTTATTTACATCAAGGGTTGAGCACCCTTGGGACATTAAAAATATAAAACAACTAAAAATATAAATTAAAAATCTTTTTGTGATGATCATTTGTGGTGATAGATTGAATTTTGATCACCTAGTTTAAATGAATATTGGCCAAGGATAAAAAAATAGGTCAAAATCCATAACAAGTCAAAACGACGAACCTTTTATCGTACAGCGGCGGAAAAGTTCCCGGGAAAATTTAGAACAGGTCCATTTGTAACGCATAAAAATCAAAGCATGATCAATAGAAAAAAAGTTCTTCTCATTGGTGTCCTCCTTGTTTGTGCGGGGTTGATGTTTCTTGGCCGTGACTTGCTCAACGCGAACCTGCCACCCCATCTCTCTAAGGATGACGCAAACCAGGGCTCAGGATCTAGCACTGACCCTGCTTCGAGCTTGCCAAAGACCTCAGAAGTCATGCAAAACGAAACAGCACTCCCACCCAACTCAATTCAAAAAGACCCCTTCAAAGCCTTTCTCGAAGGCAAGGCAACATCAACTCCACTGGCACCGAGTCCGCAAAACACGTTCGTTCCAGGCACCGACCCCTTCAAAGCGAAGCTTGAAGAGCAAAAGAATGCTCCTCACTCTGCAGTTTCTCCATTTAAAGACTAAATCCTGAATCGGGTTTACTCAACCTTGTGAGAAAGATTGAAGTGCAGGTGATCAGTCGGGGATTTTGAAGGCAAGGCTACCTATGCTGATGATGTGTTTCTGGACCAAGACTGCTGCACTGCATTAAAAAACAGCATGCTTGCCTCTGTCGGGTAGATCGTGACCATTCACCCACCGCTCATAAGATTCAAATAGCGTATGCGTTCCATGAGAAGGCGTGAGCTGCGCATCATAGCGATTGGTCAACGCATCCCACACCAGCATGGACTCGGTTGCGTAATAACGACCTATTCGAGCGAGTTCTGCTTTATCCGCAAGGGATGGAAAGAACTGGCCAAGCCCGTTCAATACGCCAACGATGATATCCAGAAAACCCACTGGAACGCTTTTAAAGCGTGGCTCTTTACCTAGCAGTTGAAACAGACACTCTCCTTGCTCACGAGGGGTAATAGCAGGACCTGGTCCACCAATGGGCAAGATTTGGTCATACCGACTTGGTTCATCCAAGCAGCCTGCAATGAAATCAGCCAGATCTACATCACTGATCGGCTTGCAAGCAGTGAGCTTGCCATCTCCAAAAATTAAAAACGGCTTTCCTTTTTTGACCCTTTCCAATTGACCTGACAACGATTTAAAGAAAGCCGTTGGACGAACAATGGAATAGGTCAATCCTGACTCCATCAACGCCTTCTCGAAAGCCAGCTTGGCGCGTTGAAAGTCGAGCAATGGTTTTTGTACGCAGATCGCTGAGAGCAAAATGAAGTGCTTAACACCAGCAGCTTTCGCGTCTTCAAGTGCATGCAGATGGGCTTGGTGATCAATAAGCCAAGCATCTCGTGGGCTACCCGTTCTTGAAGCCATGCACGAAATCACCGCATCAAAAGACTCATGGGCAAAACCATCGCGTACCATGGACCAACGATCACTTGGGTCCCCATAGCGAAGAGTGGCTCCGCGAAAGTCAGAGGCCATGCGTTCTTTTGCATGGTCTACACTTTCGTCTTTTCGCGATCGAACAAAACAAACAAGATCATGCCCACGATCCATCAGCGCGTGGGCCGTGGCCAAGCCGATCGTACCCGTTGCACCCAACAAGAGGACACGCGCTCGCGGGCCATTTGTCCTCTGCAAATCGCTAAGCAAAGGGTCCATTGAGTTCAACTGTCGCGGCGTTTAAGAAGCCAGCTGCCGTCACCCACACCAAATAAGGCAGCAACATCAGACTTGAAATTTTAGACAAACGCCACAATCCCATGATCAGTAGCAGCACCGAAAACCATAAAAAATACACCTCCGTCATGGCCCAATCAGGACGATGGAGATGAAAGTACAACCAACTCCAAAGGATGTTTAGAAATCCATTGACGGCAAATAAAAGTGCAATGCGAACCTTGTTTGCGCTGCTGTTAGAAACTTTCCATGCGTACCAGCCACTCACAGCACACAAGGTAAAAATGATCGACCAAATGATGCCAAAGGCTGCATCTGGTGGCTTCCAATCCGGCTGCTTTAAAGCTTGGTACCAAGGGCCAAGATCTGTGAATGAAGCACCAATGGATGAAACTAAAATACTACAAGCAAACGCTATTGCCAATCCCTTGAATCGATCAGTAACGCTCATGTCTTGACCATGCCAAAAAGGTGTCCGAGATCTTTGAAAAAGATGCGTACATGAGCCATCGGTTTTTTTCTCACAAGAACTTTGTTCATGTAAGACTCAAACGTGAGTTGCTGCACATCTTTGTCCTCGCAGATCGTGACAAATTTTTCACGTCGACGGTCGTTTTGATACCAGAAATACTGCATGATACCCAGCACCCAAAAAACTGTGCCATGCTGCTTCATGAATGTTTTTCGGGCCTTCTTAAGGCAAGACACTTTGCCAGTTTTTAAGGCCTCTTCAACTGCATCAGCGGCCATTCGACCGCATGCCATTGCATAGTAAATGCCTTCCCCAGAAGCAGGCGCCACAACACCTGCTGCATCCCCTGCCAAGACCACATCTTTGCCGTTGTCCCACTGGGGTAGCGGCTTCATCGGTATGGGCGCACCCTCTCGACGAAGTGTCTCGGCCTTTTGCAAGCCAGCTGTCTCTCTCAGTCTTGTCACAGCTCCTCGCAGTGAAAAGCCTTTATCTGCACTGCCCGTGCCCACACTCATGGTGTCACCATGTGGGAAAACCCAGCCGTAAAAATCTGGCGACAAAGCGCCGCGATAGTAAACATCACAGCGGTCCGCATCGTAACCGGGTTGTTGGATGGGCGCCCTGACGATCTCGTGATAAGCAAACACATATTTGGTGCGCTCAGCGCCTTTGACCGTTTGGCGAGCCACCTCCGACTTCGCACCATCTGCACCCACCACAAAACGCGCTCGAATGCTCTTGGTTTCTGGAGGCGAAAAAAAGCTCGGTGTATGGGATGGCGATTGCACTTCGATATGAATACGTGCAACACCGTCGTCGTCTCGGGTGAGCTTTTCAAAAGTGCCTTTCATGCGCTGAGCTCCATGAGATCGAGCTCTTTCGCGCAACCACTCATCAAACTCATCTCGGTTGACCATCCCAACGAAACCATTCTCAATGGGAATATCGACTTTGTTGTCTTTGGGTGAAATCATTCTGGCGCAACGCGCTTTAGCAACCAACAAATGGTCTGGGATTTCAAAATCTTTGATCAAACGTGGCGGTATGGCGCCTCCACATGGTTTGGTTCGTCCTTGACGGTCCAACAACAAGACGCGCCATCCTCGACTGGCCAGATCATCTGCTGCAGTTGCACCAGAGGGGCCGCCACCAATCACAACAACATCATAGGTATCAGTACTCATGGCTTAAATCCTTTCTAAATCCAAGGTCCAAAGAGGCGTGGTGCTCCTTTAGACTTTTAAGGTCATATCGACCCACCCAAAAGGCACAAAGTGCCGAAATCACAAACATGGCAGCTTCAAAGCCAAACACACTGGCATATGCTGTGCCTTGTGTGCCCATCAGATAATGTGCCAAATCACTGGCTGCAGTGCCAAGCAGGCCGCCCAGACCAAAGGCCATGGCCTGAGAAGCCCCCCAAAGGCCCATCCTTGTTCCAGCGTGATGCTCGCCCCCTAAGGTGGCCAAGCGCATCATGGTGGCAATGGCGGCAATAGAAAAACTGCCATTGGCAACACCAAGCAAAAAAACATTCGCCTCCAAAGGCCAAGGCGGACCATATGCTGCTGCCAAGCACAAGCCCAACATGGCCACGCCAGACACCAAGCACCCTCCCATCATCCAACTTTGAATCGAGCCCAACCGCCCTGCCACACGACCGCTTCCAGCCAAGGCAACGGCCAACATGCCGCACAAAACAGCACTGTGGTGCAAACCTGAAAGCTGCGTGGTCTGACCGGGCGTCAGGCCAAACAAAGCACCTGCAAAAGGCTCCAAGATCAAGTCTTGAGAGCTGTAGGCCAGCATCGATATGAAGACAAACACCGTGAAAGCCTTGGCTTGTGGTTCTGACCAAACCATCTGGACGGTTTTCTTAAAACCCAGTTGATGAGTCGCTTGAGTCGCTGAAGTCAATTGAGCCCTCTGGGTCACCTCAAGAGCATTCGACAAGCGTTCCGGTGTTGCCGCATGGGGCTCTGCCTGACCTTCTAACTTCCAAAGACACAACGAAGTCACAAGCACCACCAACACGCTCAGGCCTGCACTGATGTCAAGCAACCTCTGTGGTGAATAGGGTTCTAACAACTTGCCCACGGTGATGGCGGTGACAGCAAATCCAACAATCATCATCATCCACACCACGGTCGCTCCTGGTGCTCGCCGAGATTCAGCCAAACGCTTTGACATCAACACCAACAACGAGGTCCCACAGGCACTCACACCCAAGCCAATCAACATGAACGCAAAGATCGACAAGACAATGCCCTTGCTCAGATCATGCCCCATCCAAACCGTTGCATAGCTTGCCAAAAATCCTCCGATCGCTAAAACAGTCATACCTCCCATCATCCATGGTGTGCATCGTCTGCCTTGATCAGCGCCAAATCCCATACGTGGTCGCACCATTTGAACGAGGTAATGAAAGCCCACCAAAAACCCAGGAAGCAAAGCGGGCAATGCCAACTCGACCACCATGATGCGGTTGAGCGTTGAGGTGGTGAGCACCACCACCGCGCCCATACAAGCCTGGATCAGCCCTAAGCGCACAATTTGCCACCAAGTGAAGTGAGGTAATTTGTTCATGGCACCAACTCCTGAAGCTCCCTCAATGACCAAGCACTCACCATCATGCCGCTCACAAACAAGGGCACACCAAAAGCACTGACACTCAAGGCTTTATCAACTGGGTTTTGTACAAATCGCAGCATCAAAGGCAGCTGGCAAAAGCTCAAGAGCAGCACCGCAAGTGCGCCATTGGGTGAACCCCAATCCAACAACAAGGCAGCCACTAGCCATTGCGCGAGCAACATAAATACGCAAGCGGTCCAAGCTGCCTTGGTCACCCCCAATTGAACGGGCAAAGAGCGCACGCCCATCTGCGCATCTCCCGCTACCGCTTTAAAGTCGTTCAACGTCATGATCCCGTGAGCCCCAAAACTGTAGAGCAAGGCCAACACCAACGTGTTGTGAGAAGGCATCTCGCCACCCAGCATGACAGCTGCCCCAGTCACCCACGCCAAGCCTTCATAACTCAGAGCGCATGCAGTGTTGCCCCACCATCCATTGTTTTTCAAACGAATTGGAGGTGTGCTGTAAGCCCATGAGAAGAACAAACCTAGACCCGTGGCAGCGAAGCCCCAGAGCCCAAGTGGCCAAGCCCAAAGCAAAGACAAGAGAGTCCACAGCACAGCAATGTAGAGCCCCCAAAGACCCGGCATTCTCCCCGAGGGAATAGGTCGATGGGGCTCATTGATGGCATCGACGTGTCGGTCAAACCAATCGTTGACCGCCTGACTACTGGCACACACCAACGGACCCGCCAACAAAACACCCCAAACGATCAACAGCCCATTGTCAGCAAGTGACATGCCTGAGGAAACAACGCCACACGAAAATGCCCACATTGGAGGAAACCATGTGATGGGCTTTAAAAGCTCAGCGACGGTAGAAAGATCAGGGCGACTCATGTGGAAATTTTGTTCAACCGACAAAACACTTGTGCTGTGGCTTGAGAACTGACATCCATTTGCGCGCTAAGAGCGCCGTGAAGATCTCGCCTACCCATGGGTACCTTAAAGCACTCAGGGAACTCGGGGCACTTGAAGCACTCGAGACAGCGGATCCAGACAGCCATTCAAACCACCCTTCTTAAGGGAGCAGTGCTCAAAGGGGACGATGGCCAAACTTCTTCAATTCGTCTTTGTATGCCCGTTTGCGTCAGTCCATATTGCTGCATCAGTAAGCCAGGGTCGCCATGCTCTGTGAACTCGTCTTCAAAGCCCATGACCAACACCTGTTTTGAGATACCCATGTCTTGCAAGGCCTCTAGCACCGCTGAACCGGCACCGCCAACGCGAGTTCCATCCTCAAGGGTGACCAAGCGATGGTGGGACTGAGCAATCTCTTTGAGGGTTTGCAAATCAAGCGGCTTGGCCCAGCGCATGTTCACCACCGTTGCATTCAACGATGGTGCGACTTTGAGGGCTTCGTAGAGCAAGGGGCCAAAGCACAAAATTGCAAGGTCTTCGCCCTCTCGAACGACTTGCGCTTTACCTATTGTCAAGGACACTGATTCTTTTTGCACTGGAACTCCAACACCCGCACCCCTGGGGTATCGAACGGTGACCGCATGGTCTTGCAAAAAGGCCGTGTTGAGCAATTGACGGCACTCGTTTTCGTCCGCGGGGCAGGCCACGCTCATTTGAGGTATGCACCTCACAAACGCAATGTCAAACATGCCTGCATGCGTAGGCCCATCGGCTCCGACCAGACCAGCTCTGTCCAGCGCAAACACCACGGGTAAGTTTTGCAACGCCACATCGTGTATCAGTTGGTCATAAGCTCTTTGTAAGAAGGTTGAATAAATGGCCACAACGGGCTTAAGCCCCTCACAGGCCAATCCAGCCGCAAATGTGACCGCATGTTGCTCAGCGATTCCCACATCAAAGTAACGATTGGGGAAACGCTGGCTGAACTCGACCATGCCAGAGCCCTCACGCATGGCTGGTGTGATACCCACCAAGCGCGGATCTTTTTCAGCAGCATCGCACAACCATTGACCAAAGACTTGTGTGAACGTGGCCTTTGTACTTGGGGCACTGACCAAGCCAACAGAAGGGTTGAATTTGCCAGGACCGTGGTAGGTGATGGGATCGATCTCGGCCTTTTCATAGCCCTTGCCTTTGCGAGTCACAACATGTAAAAACTGAGGTCCCTTCGCTTGAGAAATTTTTTCAAGCGCATCAACCAATCCGTTCAGATCATGACCGTCTATGGGCCCAACATACGTAAACCCGAGTTTTTCAAAGATGGTGTTGGTTTGAAGGAGGTTTTGCGTTTGTTGCTCAATGTGCCGAGCCAAGGCAAACAAAGGAGGAGCGTTGCGAAGTACCTCGCCACCTAATTTTTTAGCCTGCGCATAAAAACGCCCAGACATCAACTCAGCCAAATATTGGTTCAACGCACCGACGGGCGGGCTGATGGACATGTCGTTGTCATTCAAGACAACCAACACATCGCATTGGCTTGTGCCAGCATTGTTCAAGGCCTCATAAGCCATGCCCGCGGTCAAAGCGCCATCCCCAATGATGGCAACTGCTTTGCGCTGGCTACCCGTCAATTTAGACGCCATTGCCATGCCCAAAGCAGCAGAAATACTGGTTGAAGAATGTGCAGTGCCAAATGCGTCATAGATACTTTCCTCGCGACGCGGAAAGCCACTCAATCCCCCCTTTTGCCGAATGCTACCCATGCGCGAGTTTCTTCCGGTCAAGATCTTGTGCGCATAAGTTTGGTGACCGACATCCCAAACAAGTCGATCATGCGGAGTGTTGAAAACATAATGAAGGGCAATGGTCAATTCAACCGTGCCCAAATTGGAACTGAAGTGCCCGCCGGTTTGCGAAACTGTTTCAATCAATCGCTCACGCAGTTCATTGGCCAGGCTTTGAAGACTTTCACGCGACAGCTGTCTCAAATGAGAAGGCGATTGAATCCGTTCCAATAAGGCGTCCATGGTGTTGTGATGAATGGGTTGACGAAGCTTTAATTTACCGCGTTTAAAAAAAACGTCAAGTTAAATTGACACTTTATGGCCTATTTTTAGTTACAACACGCACATAACTATCGTTTCCCCTAGGTCATAAGGCCTATAAATTGCACTTCACAGACAAAATTTACGCTTCCCATCAGCAAAAAGCTTTATAGATACCCATGGATGTAAATTTAACTTGACAGTTGGCTGGCACTTTTGGATGATGGGCATTTGTGCATTCAGTGGATCAATAGAAATCAGTTATGGCAATTACGTTTCCTTTCGCAGCTATCGTGGGTCAAGAAGAGATGACTTTGGCGATTCAAGTGGTCGCCATTGACCCCACGGTCGGAGGCGTTTTGGTGTTGGGCGACAGAGGCACTGGCAAATCAACGGCAGTCAGGGCTTTGGCAGACTTGCTGCCCCCCATTCAAGTGGTCAAGGGATGCCCTTATAGCTGTGACCCCACAAAACCCGCTCAGGCTTGCGCCGTGTGTCAGCCTCAAAAGAAATTGAATGCGGCTCAAACGCCCAAATTGTCAACCGAACGCAGACCTGTGAGCGTGGTGGACTTGCCCTTGGGGGCCACAGAAGACCGCATTGTGGGTGCACTCGACCTAGAAAAGGCATTGTCTCAAGGCATCAAGGAGTTTTCCCCCGGCCTCTTGGCCCAAGCACACCGTGGTTTTTTGTACATCGACGAAGTGAATTTGCTCGAGGACCATTTAGTCGACCTTTTGATTGACGTTGCCGCTTCTGGAGAAAATCTGGTCGAGCGGGAGGGATTGAGCATTCGGCATCCTGCCCGCTTTGTTTTGGTAGGAAGTGGTAACCCCGAAGAAGGAGAGCTTCGACCGCAACTGCTAGACCGTTTTGGCTTATCGGTGCAAGTTAAAACGCCCCAAGATCTGAAACTTCGCGTGGAAGTCATCAAGCGAAGAGACGCCTTTGACAAAGACCCCTCCGCCTACAAAGCTCAATGGCAAAGCGAGAGCGAGAAACTTCAAAAACGTATTGTCAAAGCTCGCAAACTGCTGGAATCGGTGGAGATCGACGATGACATGCTGACCTTGTGTGCAAGGCTGTGTCTTCAACTTGGTACCGATGGCTTGCGCGCAGAATTGACGCTGTTGCGCGCCACACGCGCCTTGGCAGCGATGCTTGGCCATAAAAAGGTCAAGCCCGAACACCTCAAAACCATTGCGCCCTTGGCCCTTCGGCATCGCTTGAGACGCAACCCATTGGACGACACCGATTCTGGTGAGCGCGTCAACAGATGTCTACAAGATATTTTGACCCCTTGAGTTCTGTGCATGGCCCATGACTTGAAAGGACTTGAGACTTGGAACGATGCCATGACATCGTTGCAACTGCTGCAAATTGATCCTCACAGTTTTGGCGGCGTTTGGTTACGTGCTCCGTTTGGACCAGTGCGAGAAAGATGGCTCGGACAGCTTTGCACAACAGGTCTGAACACCGTCAAGTTACCAGGCAACATCGATGTAGAACGGTTGTTGGGAGGCATTGATTTATCGCGCACGCTTCAATCCGGGCGCTTGCAGATGCAATCCGGTTTGTTGCAACAAGCAGACCAAGGCTTGGTCTGCATCAGCATGGCCGAGCGTTTTCCAAGCGCCTTGATAGCACCCATGACCCAGGCCATGGACACGCAATCATTGCCTGCTTTGAACAACTCAACACATTCAGGCCGCTCAAGCCGCACTCAATTTGGCGTGATCGCGCTGGACGAATCCAGTCAAGATGACCCAGCCATCAGCCAAGCACTTCAAGAGCGTTTGGGCTTGTGGTTTGACTTGCAAGAGCTTGCCCCATCAGATGTCTTAGAAGTCACACTTGACACCCAACGTGAAGACCTCAGCTTGAACACGATGAGCATTCAGATTGCACCAGATGTCTTGGCTAAGATGAAAGAAGTCTTGCCCCATGTTCAATGGAGCGACGATCAAGCTTTGGCCGTTTGCAGCACGGCAATGGGGTTGGGCATTGACTCTTTGCGCGCCCCCACCTTGGCCCTGCGTGTGGCTTGCTGTCATGCCGCTTTGCATCTAAGACGCCAGATCAATGACGAGGACTTGGCCTTTGCAGCAAGGCGCGTATTGGCGCCTCGCGCCACGCAGTTACCGGCAGATGCAAACAATGCGTCGGATTTGCAAGCGCAAAACAGTTCATCGTCTGCCTCAACAACAGAGCCATCTGAGTCTTCAGAAACCAGAACAGATGAGCAAGATGCGACATCGCAAGATGCATCGCCTGAAGATTCATCGTCTGAGGACGCTTCCTCTAAAGATGCATCTCAGACCAACCCAAGCTCGCAAGCGCAGGACTCTTTAACACTCGACTCTTCTGAGCGCCTGGAAGAAATGATGGTTGCCGCTGCTGGGGCCAGTCTGCCACCCCATGTCTTGGATGCTTTACTGACCCAAGCAGGTCGCAACACGGGCAACACCTCTGGCAGATCTGGGCAATTCCGATCGGGCTTGCAACGCGGAAGACCTTTGCCGCCCAGGCCAGGACGCCCAGGCGGTCATGCCCGCTTGCACATCTTGTCCACCTTAAGAGCTGCAGCACCTCAACAGCGATTGAGAGGCGCTGCTCAACAAGGACGAGTTGCCATTCGGGCAGAGGACTTTCATGTTCACCGCTACCAACAACATAGTGCCAGCTGTCTGATCCTGGCGCTCGATGCATCTGGCTCAGCAGCTCTGCAACGCTTGGCTGAGGCCAAGGGGGCTGTAGAGCTTTTGCTTCAACAGTCCTACTCGAGAAGAGACAGCGTCTGCATTGTGGCCTTCAAAGGCGCAAAAGCCCAACTCTTGCTTCCCATGACTCGTTCATTGGTTCGCGCAAAGCGAGCCATGACGGGTCTGCCTGGCGGAGGCGGGACACCTTTAGCGCTGGCCTTGAAAATGACTTGTGACCAAGCCACTCAGCTTCAGCGACAAGGCGTCACACCCATTTTGGTGGTGCTGAGCGATGGCCGAGCCAATGTGAACCTTCAAGGTTTGGGCGGACGTGCACAAGCACAAGCAGATGCTCAGCAATGGGCGGCGCAATGGAGACAGACTGGCCATCGAAGTTTGTGGATCGACACCTCTCTTCAACCCGATGCCCAAGCACAAAACTTGGCTCAAACCATGGGTGCAAGTTATATGCCCATGCCGCAAGTTCAAGCACAACGCATGGCCCACGCTATGGACAACTTGCGACGACACAGCGATTAGCCACCTTAGATAGCAAAGTCACTGGCCTTATTTTTCTTGTCTGGAACGCTCCAAAGTTCTGTCTCGCTCTCTTGGTCCAAAGCTCGAAGCCAAGGACCCCTCGGACACCAAGCCCTCAAGGTAAGAGCGCTCAATGTCAGGGGCTGCTTTGACAAGTTCGCGCTCAGCAAATGGCAAATGGAGCAAAGCCCTTAGACCAAACAGCACCTTGACCCAAGCAGGCAAAAAAACTCTTCGTTGGCGCTTTGCAATAGCTCGCACCATCACCCCAGCCGCTTCTTGTGCAGAGGTTTCCTTGTTCAACCAACTTGGCATCGTCGCTCTCAATCGAACAAACCCCGGATGCAAAGCGCCCTCAGCAACCAGGGGGGTCGTGATCCAACTTGCATGCACCACGCCTACATCAACCCTGTGGGCTACGAGCTCTAGGCGCAGTACGTTGGCCAAGGCTTCCACTGCAGACTTGCTAGCAGCATAAGCAGACATTGCTGGAGGATGGGCAAAGGAAGAGACCGATGCGTTGATCAATACATAACCTCGGCTCTGCATCAAAGCGGGAAGCGCTGATCGCACCGTGTTGAAAACCCCAAAAACGTTCACCTCTATGCAACGGGTCCAAGCTAGCGTGTCCACATAGGCCACGGGCCCAAAAGCGGCCACCCCTGCATTTGCAAACACCACATCAAGGCGTTTGTACACCGACAGTGTTTGAGCAACTACATCAAGCATACCGGCAAGTTCGGTCACATCAGTGACAAAAGACAAGGTGCCTTCACCACATTGCTGAGCCACTATTGCAAGGGGCTCTTGATCGCAATCCACCAACACAGGAACACCACCGTTGCGAACAACTTCCAAGGCCGTTGCAGCTCCAATCCCAGAGGCGGCACCTGTGATCAAGACCACCAAGCCCTTGAGCGGTAACGCTTGCGCTTTGTCAGAGCGTGCCCACATCACCATTGAACACGGCTCAAAGGCCCTTGGTGACCATCAAATACACAATCGGCAATGGAAGCAGCGTTGCAAACGCACCTGCAATTTTCCAGATTCGCGATAGACGCCAATAGTCTTCACCAACCGTATCAGTGTTGAGCAACAAAGAACGCTGCTTGAGTTGTATGGGGACCAACACCAACAACCAAATCAAACCTGAAAAGCCCAGCAAGCCATAGGACCACTGAATCCAAGGATGCCCGTCTCCACCTCCAAAGTTCTCCGCCATGCCATGCCCCGTCCAAACAACCCCCAAAGAGCCCAGCAAGGTAAAAAAAACGTCTGTGATCAACACCATGCGGTTGCTGAATTGAATGATGGCATGGTTTCGCGTGCGCTCAGCTTGCAAAGCCCATATGCCACTCACGATCACGTTGCCTAAAAATAAGCAAGCACAAATCAAATGGATCAACTTCAAATTAGCCCCCATCAAGACCTCTTTTGAGGGTAGGTGGTTGCGGTTGCGAGGAAACATTCATGGCTTGAACTCGTGCAGCTTCTCTTTGTTGGCGAGTGATTTCTCGGGCACGGCGCAAATCGCGAAACTGCCAAACGACAAAACAAACGCCTGCAACAAGCAAAACCAGTACTTCAACAACTTTCAGCATTTCAAGTGTTGACGGTTGATTCTTTTGCGCTCTTCCAAGCGACCAAACAAATCCACCATCCATTCCACGCGTTCATCAAAACTGCGAGATGGAACTGTCCATGGCCCTTGGCTGGCCAATGGATGACGATCCCTGCTGACAATGTCAACCAAATACTCAATGGCTGGAACAGGACTTAAGGGCACAGATGGAGAAGAGGGCACCCTCAAAGCGACGGCGGCGGCTCGGGCAATCAAGGCCAATTTTCGCGCCTTGGAGACCACGGTGCGCTTGTCGACTGAATTCAATCCGTTACGCTCGAGCTGTCGACCAATTTCAGCGTAGACCAGTCGCGCAGCTTGAATAGCTGGGCGACAGTCCCAAGATAATTCAGCCAAACCGAACTCGCCGCGGCGATAAAGAGCATCTGCACGCAACAACAAGCGTTGTGTAAACCCTGCAATCCGTGAGTCAAACACTGGATTGCTGAGCCAATCATCCGCATCCATACCAATTTCTCGAAACCATGCGCGAGGAATATACAAACGACCGTTGCGCGCATCTTCACCAATGTCTCTGGCGATGTTGGTCAGTTGCATGGCAACACCAAGTTCACAGGCTCGTGCAATGGCGGTGTCTGTTGATGCGCCCATGATGAGAGACATCATGGCGCCAACGGCTCCAGCGACGCGAGCGCCGTATGCCTCAACGTCCGCCAGCGTTTCATATCGGCGACCCTGCGAGTCCCAAAGAAATCCATCCAACAAGGCCTCCAACAAGCCACATGGAATACCGTAGCGGTGAACAACCACCGTCAATGCGCGATCTGCATCTTTCGCAACTGGGCGTCCGGCATAAATGGCACTCAAGCGGGACTTGAGGTCTTGCATGGCTTGTTCTTGGTCTTCACCCATGTCGATGGCATCGTCAGCCAAACGACAAAAAGCATAGAGCGCAATAGCAGGCGCACGGGCGCGAACAGGCAAGAGCTTAGAAGCGGCAAAAAACGACTTTGAACCCCCGCGCATCAACTCCGTACAAGCCTCTAAGTCATAGGACAAGGCCTCATGAGGAGCGCTGCAAAGAGGGGTTGGGGCTTCAGTTAGACCAAACGAACGACTTGACATCGGGTACCACCTTTTCTAACATTTTTGCGGACATCAAAACACTGGGAACCCCTGCGCCAGGTTGGCTGCTGGCACCCACCATAAAAAGTCCATCAACATCTTGACTTCTGTTGTGCGGTCTGAACCATGCGCTTTGGACCAAAATCGGCTCTAAACCAAAACCTGCGCCTTTGTAAGACCACAAACGATCTTGAAAATCTTGGGGTGTGGTGAGCTTGGATGACACGACATGCTGTTTCAAATCGGGCAGAACGCTTTCTTGTAAAACCGTTTCAATGGCAGCACGGTACTGCTCTTTGATCGCAGTCCAATCCGTCTCGCTGCTGAGGTTTGGGACAACCGATAAAGCATAAAAACTGTCGCACCCCTCAGGCGCCAAGGAAGGGTCGGTGGCAGTGGGGCGGTACAAGTAAAGGCTGAAATCTTTGGACAAGGTGTGGTTTTTAAAAATATCTTGCAACAAACCCTTGTAGCGTGGCCCTAAAACCATCATGTGGTGGGGCACATCTTTGTACTGGCGGTTGGTTCCAAAATACCAAACAAACAAGCCAGAAGAGTATTTACCCCTGGCAATTTTTTGATCGGTCCAATGCTTGCGGTGCTCTGGCGCAACAAGGTGACGGTAGGTCCAAGCGGCATCGCCATTGCTCACCACAATATCGGCTCCTAAGAATTCTCCATTCTCAAGTTCGACACCTTGTGCTCGGCCGTCCTTGACACGAATTTTTGTCACGGCAGCGTTGTAACGAATAGGCACATGGCGCTCATCCAGCAATTTGACCAACTCAGTCACGATCGCTCCTGTGCCGCCCATGGCTGAGTGAACACCCCAACGCCTCTCCAACGCGTGAATCAAGGAGTAGACACAAGTCACAGAGTAGGGGTTGCCGCCAATGAGCAGCGGATGAAAACTCATGACGATCCGTAGCTTGGGATGCTTGATGTGTTTGGCCACCAAGCTGTAAATGGATCGCCAAGCTTTCATGCGTACTAAATTAGGCAGGGCTTTGATCACATCTACAATCGTTTCAAAGGGCACCATGCCTAATTCAACAAAACCGAGTTGAAAGCATTTTTCTGAAGCTTTCATCAAGTCCTTGAACCCTTGAATATCATCGGGACTGAATTTAGCAATTTGTTCAAGCATCTTCGCATCGTCGTTGCTGTAATCAAAGTGCGTGCCATCATCAAAGCGAATGCGATAAAAGGGTGACATCAAGCGCAGATCGACATGATTTTTCATATCACGACCACACAAGGTGAAAAGCTCTTCAATCAAATGGGGCAAGGTGATGATGGTGGGACCTGCATCAAAGGTAAAACCATCTTGCTTGTGCACATAAGCGCGCCCGCCTGGCCCATCTAACTTTTCAAGCACTTGCACCCTGTAGCCTTTGACGCTCAAACGAATGGCAGCGGCCAAGCCACCAAAACCCGTCCCAATCACAATGGCTCTTGGTACTTTTGGATGGGTGAAAGCAACATTTGGCATAGAGTCTGTTTGACCCCTGCTGCCCAACCCACCTAGGCCCATAAAGTTCATGGATTTATTAATGTTTGTCATGTCAATCCAAATGTGTATTGAGCCTTGTAGGGACATATGGATCAAAGGCAATTTCAACCTTCGATTTTTGATGTTTTTGGATGGCCCAACGCCACAAAGCGGTAGTATCCAAGGGAAGCACCAACATCAAGTGCTCCAAAATAGCCAAGGCCAACATGGTACCGACCAAGACAGATCCAACAACTTGGGAGGGCGTCACCAAGGGATGGCTCGCATAGCTCACGAGCAACCACAAGCCAACGAAAGCAGACACAACGGCGAATGGGAAAAAGGCATTCATCCGACGGCGCTTAAAAAAGCTTTCTAAATAAGCCAAATGCGTTGGTAAAAATTCCTCACTCAAATTGCGCACACCAAAGAAAAGATTCAACTTGGCACTCGTGCGCATGACCCACAACACCAAATAAGTACCCGTGCCCACTTGGTTAGGAGCATCCCAAGTGATAGCAATAATGGCCACGCCAACCAAAAGAATAGCTGTTTCATGCCAAACCACAGCATTGAAAGAAGCCACGAACCTGGGCCATCCTTGGGTGCTTTCGAGAATAGCTGTTTTTTGGGATCCCGTGATCCATCCCGTGAGAAAGCTCAACTCATTCCAACCCCAAGCCAATAGGGCGCAGGTGAATGCACAATAAGCTCCAGCAACGCCTGTTTGATGGGCTGTATGCGACAAGCCGATCAAGGCACCTATGCCCAACATGGATGAAATGAACAAGCTTAAAGTGATGGTGGTTTGTGACATGCGGTTCAATAAAATCACTATGCCTGTGCTAAACCACCAGATGAATATTGCGAACCCCAAAGCAACCAAGGTGTCGATCATACTAAGCTCTCTGTGACGGTTGTCTACACATTTACCAAGCTGGAACCATGCGAACAGGGTGAGACAACTCTTGTTGCTTCACGGGCAGAAAATACAAACGAACAAAGGTGATTGCGCCCGACAAGGCCCAACGCCCACGCTGTAACAAGCCCACCAATCCACCCCTGGCTTTGGCCATGTCCATTTGCGTTTGAACGAAGTACAGGTGAGCCAAACCTTGCTGAAAAGCTGGGTGATCTATGTCCAAACTCACAGGAAACACTTGTTTGGTGATCTCATTGGTGATTCGGAAAACCTCATAGTCATAAGCGCTCGACTCAAACCCCATTTCGTGGTGCAACATCGGGCGACAGTGGTCTCGAACATACATGGTGGCGTACACCGCCAACAAGAAAAAGCGAATCCAATAAACATTCCCGCCTCTGAGCAAATGCGGGTTTGCACGCATGATCAATGCAAATGACTCACCATGGCGGAACTCATCGTTGCACCAACGCTCAAACCAACGAAAGATCGGGTGAAAACGTTTGTCAGGATTTTTCTCCAAGTGCCGAAAAATGGTGATGTAACGGGCGTATCCAATTTTTTCTGACAAATAAGTTGCATAGAAAATATACTTTGGCTTGAAGTAGGTGTATGCCTTGGTTCGTTTCAAGTCTCCAAGATCGATACCCAATCCAAAATCTTTGAGCGACTGGTTGATAAAGCTGGCGTGGCGAGATTCATCGCGCGCCATGTACCGCATCAGTTGCTTGATATCTGGGTTTTCTACATTTTTATAGATCTCGTTGTACAAAATACAGCCCGAAAACTCTGATGTTAAAGAGGAGATCAAAAACTCTAAAAACTCCTGCCGCATTTCTGGACTGACTTGCGAGAAACGTTCTGACACTTCCACAGCAAACTGCTCGTCGCGTTGGAAATGGTCATGGTTGTTGTCACCTTCGTATTCGGCCATCATCTTGTCCCACTCGACGCGCATGGAGGACACATCGAGTTGGTCCATGGCAACAAAATCTGTGGTGTAAAA
>Ga0209188_1001375_pt1 | contig 19798 bp, 18 predicted proteins | sample C_130625_EF_Meta_FD_187307 | JGI IMG/M metagenome (GOLD analysis project Ga0209188, IMG submission 187307) | Freshwater microbial communities from Lake Croche, Canada to study carbon cycling - C_130625_EF_MetaG (SPAdes) (version 2) | ecosystem: Environmental > Aquatic > Freshwater > Lake... | reverse complement strand
TCTGTGAATACATATTTTCACGGTACTCCTCATTTGAGGATAACGTTAACTTACGCTCACATTCAGAGGTTATATCCGGACTAAACGTTCACTTTTTCTCTTGAGATTTGTGGGACTCTTACGGATGTGAAGGTGAACAATCAAAGTTTCAAATTACTCATGTGCACAATAGTTTTCTCACTTGTATCCATCAGTGCGCTACCAGAAGCGGCACAAGCTGTTACAGATGTAAATCTCGGCACAGCCGGAAATTTCCAAATCGTCTCTGGTGGAGCGATTACCTTAGGTGGCGCAGTTTCAGGTTTGGATGTAACGAACACAAGTACATCGTCGTCAGTAGTCAGCGACCTAAACAGCGCCCTATCCGCACTCTCCGCAACACCTGCTGTCTCGGTTCCCGCAGATCTGGGCGGAAAGACATATCTACCTGGTACCTACACATCAGCGGGTGGGGCAGCTTTCGCAATGACAACCAATGTGATTCTCGACGGGAATCATGACTGTAAATCAAAATTCGTTTTTATCACCCCTGCGGCAATGAATACAACTGCTGGTATTTCCATCACCTTGATCAACGATGCCAAAGCCAGCAATATTTACTGGGTCGTTGGGGGAGCAATCACTACCGGTGCGGCCAATAATCTCTCGGGTAATTTCATAAGCTCTGCCGCGATCACAGTGGGCGCAAGCTCGTCGATCAACGGGAGATTCCTGGCATTGGCAGCAATCACAGTGGGTGCATCAGTTACATTTCAAGGATTTCCCATTTCTGGATGTCCAGTCCCTGTTGGCGGATTATCAATCGCAGTTCCCGCAAGTGTAGATAAGCAGAGCATGAATCCTGGCGAAAGCCTTGTTATCGAATTAGGAAACGTCACCGTCACAGACACCCGGGGCAATAGTCCTAACGCCTCATGGACAGTCACAACAATCTGCTCAGAGTTAAGCGATGGCGCAGGCCATGTGCTGGGGGCTGAAAATTTTGCATATCAAGTCAAGAATGTGACGGTAACGGGTGGGCTAGTGATGACAGCTCAAAGTCTTACCTCAATGCGCACACTAGCCACAATTCTTACCGCGACATCCGGGCAGGGGATTAATAGCGCCACATGGATACCGGTGCTCACGGTTTCGGTTCCCATAGAACAAATTGAAGGAACATACACAGGTTCAATCACCCACTCTGCCTTTTAAGTTAATCTGGACTTAACAGGCTTTACGGCTTTTTACCTAAAAAATTGTGTTTATTCTCATCCCTGTAAGAGAATCATTCGACATACAGATCGTATGTGTGAATGACTTCGCCGGCCCCGTGGTCTCTCTTTCTAATGGCTGAGATACGGTGTTGCATGTTCTTCCCTAACAAAAGAAAAACTCAATTAGCAATCTTTGTAACTGCCTTAGTTGCCTTCTTGCCAGGGTCTTATATGGCTCAAGGAGCAACGACAACTAACTTGACGTTTATCGTAAATCCTTTCACTGGTGGATTATCAATTAACGTTCCAGCGGCTGGAAACCTAGGTAGCCTGGCTTCCCCGGACACTGTCACGGCAACGACAGGACAGCTTGACACTGTCACAGTAACTGACACTCGTCGTGGCACCCTCACGCGAGGATGGATTACAAGCGCAATTTCTACTGACTTAGTCTCAGGAATAGATTCTATAACTGCGAGTAACATCGGATATGCAGCGGGAGTACCAACAATCGTCAGCGGATCTGCAGGAGTCACGGAGAATACTCGAACTAGCCTATTAACATCGGTTCCTGTCAACTCAGGATCAACAACATCGGGTAACCACGTTGTGAGCTGGCGTCCAATCATAAGTATTACTCTCAAAGATCAGCAGTTAGCAGGAACCTATGTGGGCACCATGACGCACTCTGTTGCCTAGTACCCACATGAAGGATTTACGTTCCTCTATTTGCTTAGCTCTCATAGCTGCCTTCTCCTGTGCTATGCCGATAGGTGCACATGCAGCTGAACCCACCGCCGTTGGCAGCGTGGGGATCCGAATTGCACAGATTCCTGCTGCCCTCGCCAATGAACCATTAGCAGGTTCCTACATAATCTCTCGATTGCAGCCAGGTGTTGCCTTCGAACAACGGCTAGAAGTATTTAATACGAGTACCCAAGTGATAAAGGTAAGTGTCTATCCAGGGCTTGCCACTTTTAAGGATAGGAAATTTCTCATCGGCAATGGCCGAGATGGAAATGAGCTCACAAGCTGGACAAAACTCGCTTTCAGCTCTGTAAGTTTAAAGCCGAACACATCACAGTATTTCACCATGACCATTTCCCCACCTGCTGATGCACTCTCCTTACAGCAATTTGGAGTTATCTGGGCAGAAGTTCAAGGAGCACCCAACTCTGCTGGAATCACAGCCGTGAGCAGAGTTGGCATACGAATGTATATCCCGGTGGGAAACGCACCTGATATTGCAATTGCAGATCCAACTGTGAACTCAACCCTGAATGAGATTGTTGTCAAAAAATCTCTCGTCTCCCGATATATTATTGAAGTAGTTTCCTTCTTCATAGTCTTATCCCTGATATTCCTGAGCCTGCTTCTCTTCTTCTTACGCCGTGGTAATTCAGATAGAAAATTCCGCAAGGAAAATGAGAAGCAGCTTGAAGCCCAGTGGAAGAGGGAGAGAGCTCGCAGGAGAAAAATCTGGAAAACCGGAGGCCAATCGCCTCAGGATGCTCCTCCTACTGATCCCCATGAGGATGAGTATTAGTAGAGGAAATTAGCATCAGTGTTAAACCCACTGACATCGCTCTAGACTCGCGCTATGCACCTGATCCGTAAAGCCACACAGATCCTCTTAGGTGCCACCCTCATCTATACCGGCACGCTGCACCTAACAACCAGCCGCATGGAGTTCCAAGCTCAAGTACCACCTTGGGTTCCGTTCTCACCCGACTTTGTAGTCCTTGTATCCGGTGTTGTTGAGATAGCACTTGGCCTAGCACTCGTTTCCCTGCAAAGACGCAGAGAGGTAGGAATAGCCACAGCGCTCTTCTTCATCGCAATCTTTCCTGGAAACATCTCACAATTCGTCAATCACATAGATGCCTTCGGATTAGATAGTGATCGCGCTCGCGCAATCAGATTGCTGTTCCAGCCATTGCTAGTGCTGTGGGCGTTGTGGGGGACGGGAGTGCTTCGTAAAAATCAATCCAAACCCGGTGATTAAGAGTTAGCAGACCAAGGGGTCTAAGCACTACCTAAACGTCGTTTCACGCACACTTTAGTGCCTAAAACTGACATTGGGAAGCCTGGGAGAAATTCACTGTTGCTATCCGGTTGCTATCACTGACTAGCAAGTCCCTTCTTATTGTCGGTGAAGTTCCGTAAAGTTGCACTATGCGTTACTGGTGGGTGAACCAAAACCAGACCTATAAATACGAGGTCCCTGGCGGCTTTATGTGGTCACCCTTCAAGAATGCCAACGGAGCCCGCAATCCCTTTTACGACAACATGGACAAAGTTCAACCAGGTGATTTGATATTCGCTTATGCCCAACAACAAGTCAAGGCCATCGGAGTTGCGCAGAAGCGGGCCTACTCAGCGCCAAAACCTGCAAGCTTTGAAAATGCTTCCAACAACTGGTCTCAAATCGGATGGTTAGTCGAGGTTGAATTTAGCCAGTTGGATGATCCAGTAGTTCCAAAGGAACACCTTCAGGTAATTGGTAAGTACCTCACTACTAAATCGGCTCCCCTTGACGAGACGGGTCGTGGCAAGGAACGCTATTTAGTCGAGCTTGAAGAGGGCCTCGCGCTCGCGATGATACAAATTAGCAAAGCTCCACTTGAATTGATGACTCGGGAGTTAGCTCCGGTGCAAGATTCCGAATCAGACTATGAGATTGAATTAGAAATTCAGGCAAGGCATCTCGAGGGCGATCCAGAAAAGATTCAACTAACAAAGTCAAGGCGGGGCCAGGGCATTTTCAAGGCAAACGTAAGGTTAGTCGAAGATCACTGTCGAGTTACGGGTGTTACAAATATCAAACATCTTCGAGCAAGCCACATAAAGCCCTGGTCAGTCTCTTCAAAAGAAGAGAAGCTTGATGGATTTAATGGCCTCCTACTTTCCCCACATGTAGATCACTTATTTGACCGTGGATTTATTAGCTTCAAAGACGGCGGAGATTTGCTTGTTTCAAAGGAGCTAAATCCGATTGTTTTAGAGCAGTGGAATATCAAAGACTCGGCAAATGTTGGTGCTTTCAAGGCGAATCAGGGCAAGTATTTAGAGTTTCATCGCGATGTGGTTTTTCAGGGATAGACATGGCTAAAAAAGATACTGTGGCCCTAGAAGATCTGATGGGAATGCTATTCAGATCAAGTTCAGACGAGCTTCCACTCGAAAGTACCCATGGCCTTTGGTATGTCTTTGCTAATGAAGAAAAAGGAATTAGAACGACAGGTAGCACAAACCACAGTTGGCTGCGTCTTGTGGGCTTAAAAGTAATTGAAAAGAATGGAATTCCGTTTGACTCTGCAGTGGAACCTATTTTTTTGCGTACTTCTCATTCGGGGGAGCCACCAAACTGCATTCTTCATAAATCACATGCACATGCATCCCAAAGCGGTTGTGTTCTGTATTGGGATTCTTACGTTTGGCTAAATGTAGATCGCAATATGGAACCTAACATTCGCGATTATGAGAAAACTGAAAAATTAGATAGACACCCCAATTTCTGCACTGAGGACGATCCAATTTTCCTTAAATCCTTCATCTTCTGGCTCTCGGATCAAGGTGCAAAATATGATTACAGCGAGTCAGGCATCTGATGCAAGATCTCTGGCTGGAAATGAAGGCCGAGTACGAACACCAAGGCGGTCTGGGAAAACTGTGGTTAGCTGAGATCGGCAGAATTGCTCAACAGGTTGTAAGCAAAAAAATCCTTGAGCGTCTGCCCCCTTCTATTTTCGGATTCCCGTCCTGGGATAAGGACGATCTAGTGCAGTTGGTAATAACAGATCGATTGCTGGGAAGAAACCAAGCACAATATGTTTTGGACACTGCTGATTCAATTGATGAAGCTAGAAAAATTCTAAGAAATGAAATCAATTTTGTTCTGTCCGATCACAGAGTCCCAAATCAAGTAGATAATGTTTGGGGCAATTTAGAGCCTCGATTATTGGAACTTGGTTGGGAAAGCGGGAGCTCAGACTCAGACAGTGAGATAGAACTACATGACCAGATTGTTCGGCTCATCCTGAGCCTGAAGCGACTTAGGAACAAAGGTGCCCAGAGGCTCTCTCCACTTTTTGCTGGTTCAGTTTTGGGTGACTTGGCAAATCAAATCGTAGAAATCAGGCCCGACCTCCCCTCTAAGCTCCTAATCAAGTCCTTGCGAACTGCCTTAACAATTATTTCGCCATCGCTGAGTATTGAAGATGTAGGAAGTGTCGAAGATAGCCTCGAGCTGTCGAAGGACTCATATGCAAAAAGCGAGGAGAGTTTGAGAATGGAGAGGGGTCAATACGGGAGTCGCAGGCATGAAATTGCTCGCGATATCTGCGAAAAGCTCAATCCTGAAAGTCTAGAGATAATCTTCCAAAAAGCACATGGTGCCAATCAATCAGAAATCGGTGCTGTCCTAGGTTTAACTCGACAGACTGCTCGTTATCGAATCGAAGAAGCCCAACAGCAGTTGCTGAATGAATTTAAAGTTTTAGAACTCGACATCGAGGAGAGCAGAGAGGTGCTAAGTGCGATGCTAGATATTTTAGGAGTGCGAATCAGCGAGGTGAATGCATGAAGTCAAAATTAGCCGTTTCAGAACCCCTCAGAGTGGGGCAGATTCGCAAGTTAAGGGCGAATAAAAAAGGTGGAGCCAGCCGATTGGTGTTAATCGCCGAACAAGACCGTAGAGATGGAACCTACCTAGTTTTTCTCTTAAATAATATGGTCGAAGCTGCGATACCCAGAGATCTTTGCCTTTCGAAAGATGTTACTTCCGCTCAATACAGCATCGTATTGATGACGGAATATTTCTCTCGTGCCAATCCGGAAGACTTTGAGTTAGAGTCCTTGATTGGTCAAGTTCAAGTTTCGCAACTTGAAAAGATTAGGACTTTAGCTTTCCATAATCCATTTGGAAAGTTGCCAGAGAGCATCGTAGGAGATGGCTTAGTTATTGGGAGTTTTCCGATACAAAAATATGACGCTATCTGGAATTATCGTGTTGCTGAATTCGATAATTTTGCTAAGTTGACTTACGTACGAGACACAAAATCCACAGACTATGCAGTGAGATTCCTGACTCAAAACCCTGTTTTAAATGACCCCCTACTAGTTGATGAATGTCCACTTGATGTTCTTTACGCATTGAGTCGCACCGGAAGTTTGGTGGCCGCATGAGCACTTTAAGAGATACGCTGAATCATCAACGACAGTCATATAACTGGCATGAGCGTCGAGCTAGTTTGCGCCGTTGGCGCATTTCTTCTTTTAAGAGTGTGAAAAATCCAGTGGAGATTGAACTTGCGCCTTTGACTGTGGTTGTCGGTGCAAATTCGGCTGGTAAAAGTAGCCTCATACAGAGCATCCTCTTGGTCGCTCAAAATGCTTCAGGAGTGGTGAGAAGTAGTGCTTCCCAAGGACAAGGAACATTTGAGTTAAATAGCTTTCTTGTTCAACTTGGCACCTTCAGGGAAGTTAAATGTGATTTAGAAAATAATATGCCTACTGAACAAAGTTTTGGCTTAGGCGGCCTTTGGTACTTAGGTGATCGTGAATTCAATTACAACCAGCGCAGGCCAGGTGAAATCCGGCGAATGAAAACTGGAGAATCCTCAGTTGATTTAAGGAAAGGCGACATCCATCTAGATTGGGGTGTTTCATTCAGCGCCGATAAAAATGGTACTGACAGTGGCGTCGTTCCAGTCGATAATGCCTACGCAATAACTATACAAGATGGAATTCGTCATCAAATAGTTGAGGCTAAGAGGGTTAAGGCGAATTCGGAATTGGGCATACTTACTGGCAAGTTCGATCGATTTAGCTTTACGCATCGCTCCACTGTCTCTCCGCATGACGAATTGCTGGCATTAAGTGAGGTTTCAGAAGATCAGCTTGAGGATCGTTTGTATAAAGAAAAAAACAGTATGGTTAATTTCCGCTCTGGACTTCCGGTCTCAGGGCTAAAGAGTGTTGGTATTGTTGATTATATTTTTAGTCACCAAAGCCAGGTACTTAGTAATGCAGCTGGTGACTTTATAAATGATTTTAATTATGATTTAGGTGATCCAGATGTAAAAGATTCAGTGTATGAGAATAAGATAAAAATCGAATCTACTGGTTTCATTTATGAAAGCATCGATGAAGCATTGCAAGCGTATGTTGCTGCTGTAGCCGGAGTCGCTCAGCGTATTTTGCAGCAAGATAAGGTTGGGGACGACCTGAATTTAAGCGCACTCGGGCAATCAGTAGAAAAGAATCCATTAATACCTTTTTCGAGTATTCCTTTGAATTATAGGAAATTGTTTCTAGAAAATGATAAAGAAGTCGAAGCTTTCTTAAAATCTGCGAGAAGCCTATTTGATAAGATTTATGCGCAGTCTGATTGGATACATTCAAAAATATTGTGTTCCATTGATGGGCGCCGAATGAGACAACCAGTTTTTGGACAATCCAAAACCTCAAGATTGGTCGAGTATTGGAATCGATATTTATCCGAATCCGTTGTTTATCTAGGTCCGCTACGAGCAAGCCCTAAGTCAACGTACGGGTTGGGCTCCGGCGTAGAAAACTCTAATATTCCGCTCGGTGAGAGCGGAGAATTCACAGCCAAAAAACTGTTTAGTGAAAAGAATTTGAAGCGATACCTAGTCCCAGAAGATGGAAAATATATAGATAAGAGAATTACCTTAGAAGAAGCAGTTTCCCTTTGGTATCAGGAGCTTTGCATTACTCCAGAAATCTCTGACAAGATCGAAGTTCAGGCACCGGGTCGCCAGGGCTATCAGATGAATATTGGTAGCCGGACTCTCGCGAATGTTGGTTTCGGAGTATCTCAAATTCTGCCAGTGATTACCCTTTGTTTAATTTCAGATCCAGGAAGCTTAATTCTCCTTGAACAACCTGAACTTCACCTCAATCCAGGTATGCAACAAAAGCTTGCCGATTTCCTATTAGAAATGGTTAAGACCGGCCGACAAATCATCGTCGAAACCCATAGTGAATATTTGATCACGAGATTAAGAAGGAGAGCGGCAACAAACGAAAACGACCATAAGTATTTTGGGATTGTTTTCGCTGAGCGTGATCCGGAAGAAGGAACTTCTTATCGCTCAGTTAATGTCAATGAACAAGGTGACTTAAGTGAGTGGCCGAAGGGTTTCTTTGATCATGTTGCGGAAGATTTACGCATACTTATGCGCAAGGCAGCCGAAAGACAAGCCCAACAGCACTCCCATTCAGTTAACACTGAAACTACCAAGAAAGAGTAGTTCTAGTACTGAGGCAATTACAGACTCCCTTGGTGGTGATGAAAAACCACACAGTTAACAAAATCTTCATCAAGGGAGAGTAATACTGAAGCAGAGGCAATTACAGACTCCCTTGGTGGTGATGAAAAACCACACAGTTAACAAAATCTTCATCAAGGGAGAGTAATTACTCTGAAAGTTAAAACTAGGATTGGAGATAAGTGCTCAAATCAATAGCAATTGAAGACCACGGGCAAAAGATGCGAATCGCAGAAAAGTCCGTACTTCAGCTAAGCATCACCCCGTTACATGACACACCTTGTGTTCTTGGAGATGAGGCATTCTTGCTTTCCTTTAAGAACCGCAATGGCAATACCATCACAAATTTCAATCTATTACCTGCCAGCAAAGCAGAGCTAATGCAGTTAGCCCTTTTCCTAGGTACATGTGCTTACTTTCACACAACCGTTACTCATGAAATCGTTTCTGGGCAACACATCGTTTCAGTGGCAACATTCGACGGCAAAGTCGAAGTCACGCTCTCTACGGATTCAGATCTAGTCGAATTACTAGATGACCCCGGCATCGTTGAATCTTTAAATCTCGCACTAAATGTTGATCAACTCGAAGCATACGAAGAATTCATCACCAGCTCGATCGCTACAAATGAAGCAATTCATTCATTCAATTTCAAGGCCCTCGAGGCATCTAAGCAATTGCAACTCGCAAGCTAATCAGACTTTCAAAAACAAATTCAATCAGCTTAGAAAGGAGAGCTATGTCCAATAACGTGCGATCGATTCGTTCCGAACAAATTGAGGGTCATGTTGAAATTTCTGACACCAGTTTAGTAATTCGAAATCTAGAGACAACTTCTGATGAAGTCATTAGATCAGTCAAAGGCTTGCTTATGGGTAATACAAATCTAAATGCAGCAGCCGCAGTAAGTTCATTGTTAGACATGGGTTCGATGGTCTACCAACTTGGTTCTACATCGGCCGACATAGAGCGTATGCAATCCAGTACCCGCGAGCTTTCACGTTCATTTGAATCAAGTACTTCCGAAGCCATCAAGCAATTCACTTCCACGGTCGATTCGCTCGTAAATCCAGAACAAGGATTATTGTCACGAGTCGCTGATGAAACTGTGGTTAAGACTCGTGAGTCAATTAACTCGCTTTTTATTGGTGCAGAAGCCACAGTCCCCCAGGAGATTCTTGCCAAAGTTAACGAAAAGTTGGACTCTTTTTCTAAAGAGATCCATCGCATTATTGGCCAGGCCTCCACCACTATTGGAAATACTCTCAGCATGGATTCCGGAACATCTCCACTCCAAGCTCTCAAGAATGATCTGATCGCAAGTTCTCAAGATCTAAACAAACAGTTGACTGACAAAATTGACGTAGTAAAAGCGAAAGTCGAAGCAATCGATACTCGCCGTCAGCTGATTATGAATTCCACTAAAAAGGGAATTCCATATGAAGAAGCAGTCTTTGAAGTTCTTTCTCAATTCGCCACCGCTTCAGGTGACGAGGCTGTTCGAACAGGACAAACATGGGGTCTAATCAAGAACTGCATGAAAGGTGATGTGACGGTTGCTGTTAATAAACTCGCAGCACGTGGGCATCTGGTTAATATTGTCTTCGAAGCCAAATCAATGTCAATGTCTCGGGAAGAATGGCGAAAAGAGCTAAACCTGGCCATGACAAATCGTGCTGCTGAAGTATCTGTAGCAGTAGTTCAATTCATCGAGCAGATGCCAAGTAAGTCACGGGTAAGCATTCAAGACAATCAACAGTTATTGGTTGCCTTTGATCCAGAAACTGATGACCCGGCAGTTCTTGGGTGCATCTACAACATCGCCAAAGCTTATGCAGTATCAAGAAGTCTTGAAGGTACCCAAGTCAGCTTCAAGGTGATTCAAGAGTCCCTCGAACATCTTCAGGCGAGCTTGTCCGATCTAGAGAGCATCGAGGGTGCGGTTCGCACTGCACGAAAGTCTTTAGAAAAGATTGATTCCGCACGTATCAGTATTAAGGGAACTATAGAAAATCAGTCTCAACGTCTTTCCGGTCTCATCGGCTCAAATGTAGAAAGTGAGGTTTCAAATGCATAGCGATAATCAAGCACAGAGCTTTGCTCGCGATCTTCTAAAACCAGGATTTCCATTTTCGATTCGCGACAAGAACAACAAGCGAATGAAGATTCACCGCAAAATTAATGAAAGCCAATGCGTCAACTTAATGCCAACCCTGGAACGCGCATACAAGCTCTGTCTTGAAGGCCAAGCCGAAAAAGCTGCAAGACTGGTCAGCGAAATTACTGGACTATTGGTTGCAGCTGAAATTGATTTGGGACCCGAATATCTGGTTGAAGTTGAAGTACGCAACCAAATGCCGAGAATGTTAAGTCAAATAAGGCGAGAACTTAAGAACAATGTCCCGGCAGATCAAGCTCCAGAGGCTAAATCTGCATAAAACCATAGCTCCCGTCAGTAACCCACTGTAAGTTATCCCTATTGATTCACCATGAAAGGCCAAAATGTTCGAGAATACGTTCAAGAATGTCGATGACATCCTTCACAAGGACGCCGGCTGCTCCAGCGAGCTCGATTATGTTGAACAGTCCTCCTGGGTACTCTTTTTAAAGTATCTAGAAGATCTTGAAAAATCTCGAGCGCTTGCCAAGGAACTCGCAGGTGAGAAATACAAACCCCTAATTGCCGACAAATTTCGCTGGACGGCCTGGGCATGCCCAAAGACCAAAGATGGCAAGATCGATTTCAATAATGCTCTCTCAGGTGATGATCTTCGGGACTTCGTAAACGGCGAACTCTTTCCATACCTCGCAAAGTTCAAAGTTGCAGCTACCGGGTCTGACACCCTTGAGTACAAGATCGGTGAAATTTTCTCTGAGATTACCAACAAGATTCAGAGCGGATATAACCTTCGCGAGATCCTCGAACTCGTCGATGAGCTCAAATTTCAAACCTCGGCCGACATTCATGAAATGTCTCATCTCTATGAAGACAAAATCAAGAACATGGGAAATGCCGGTCGGAATGGAGGGGAGTACTACACCCCACGCCCATTGATCAAAGCGATTATCAAAGTCGTCCAGCCAAAAATTGGTCAGACCATCTACGACGGTGCAGTCGGTTCTGCAGGATTCCTCTGCGAGGCTTTCACATACCTCATGGAATCCAAAAAGCTAACACCAACAGATGTTGATATTTTACAGAAGAAAACCTTTTTTGGAAAAGAAAAAAAATCCCTTGCGTACATCATCGGCACCATGAACATGATTCTGCACGGAATCGATGCCCCGAACATTATTCACACAAATACACTTGGCGAAAATATTGCGGATATTCAAGAAAAAGATCGATTCGATGTTGTATTGGCAAACCCTCCTTTTGGCGGGAAAGAACGCGCAGAGGTCCAACAAAACTTTCCAATAAAAACTGGAGAGACCGCCTACCTCTTTTTGCAGCACTTTATGAAGATATTACGTGCCGGCGGTTCCGCAGGTATCGTTATCAAAAATACATTTCTCTCTAATTCTGACAATGCTTCTATCGCTATCCGAAAAGAGCTAATAGAAAGCCATAACCTTCACACTATTCTTGACTGCCCTGCCGGAACATTCCAGGGTGCTGGAGTAAAGACGGTGGTGCTCTTCTTCAAAAAAGGGGAGCCAACTAAGAAGATTTGGTACTACCAATTAAAGCCAGGTCGCAATATGGGTAAGTCTAATCCGCTTAATGATCAGGATTTGCAAGAGTTTATAAAACTGCAAGAGAATTTCTCAGAATCAACTTTGTCATGGACGGTAGATGTTTCATCTATTAATCGATCAACTTGGGACTTATCTGTCAAGAATCCCAACGGGGATGAAGATGTTGTTCATCGCTCGCCAGCCGAGATAATTGCTGAAATAGAGACATTAGAGTCAGAAAGCAACGAAATTTTTCAAAGATTGAAAGGATTAGTATGAAATTTGTAAAGTTAGGAGAGGTCGCAAGAGTTTTCAACGGGAATTCCATTAACGAAAAAGTGAAGTCCCAAAACTTTACAAATCTTGATGAAGGAATCCCGTATATTGCCACGAAGGATGTTTCTTTTTCATTCGAAGTTAACTACGAAAACGGAACCAGTATTCCAGCTGAGAGATCAAAAGAGTTCAAACTTGCAAAAGCTGGAAACGTCCTCATCTGCGCGGAAGGTGGAAGTGCTGGAAGAAAAATTGCCATCTTGGATAGAGATGTACATTTTGGAAATAAACTATTTTGTTTCGAAACAACCGAACAGTTGAATAGTAGGTTTTTATTCTATTCTTTGCAGGCGCCGTTTTTTCAAAATCTTTTCAAGGAATCGATCACTGGCCTAATCGGTGGAGTATCCCTAGAAAAAGTTCGGAATCTTCCAATTGCACTCCCGAAACTAGAAAAGCAGCGGGAAATTGTTCACGCGATCGACTCCGCCTTTAATGAGATAACTTCACTAAAGGAGAACCTCGAAAGACGTAAGGCGCGAATCGAAGTTCTTATGCGTAGCGCGACAACGACCCCGTACTTACGTACCCCCGGTGTAAATTTTCGTGAAATTAAACTGGGTGAAGTTTCTGATTTTGAAGGTGGTTCTCAGCCCGCAAAGAGTAATTTTGTTTATAAAGAACTTGACGGATACGTTAGATTCATTCAGATTCGAGATTTCGGTAGCGACAAAAATTTAACTTATATTCCAATTTCTTCAAAAAATCGTTTGTGCGATGAAAGCGATATTCTAATTGGTAGATATGGGGCATCGGTAGGCAAGATTTTGACTGGCTTGAGTGGCGCATATAATGTGGCGTTGATGAAAGTAATCCCAAAAAAAAATATCATCGAAAAGGACTACCTTTATTATTATCTTTTAAGCGATCTTTTTCAAGATAACTTAGCGAAAGTATCAGATCGTTCAGCACAAAATGGTTTTAGCAAAGAGGATATCTGTTCTTTTGCTTTGCATTTGCCATCTCTTGATGAGCAAAAGCTAGCCGTGTCTCGGCTTTCTGAAATTCGAAGAGAAGTAGATTCGCTTAAATCCAAGTTAGAGCGAAGCGAATCATTACTAGCTTCGTTGAAGAGCTCCCTATTGGATAGAGTATTTCCACAGAATAGTGAGGCTGCATAATGTCACTTACGGAAGCAGATACGCGAGCTAAGTACATTGATCCTGCACTCAAGGAATCGGGGTGGGAGTATGATGGGACCTCCGATGTTTCTCGAGAAGTTATAATCCGTCGCGAGTTCGCAATCACAGAAGGACGAATCCTTGGTGGCGGAAAACGAGGAAAGCTCAAGATCGCGGACTATGTGCTCGAATATAAGGGAGTCCGGTTGGCTGTCGTTGAAGCCAAGAAGTTCGATCTGAATTACACGGACGGTAATGCCCAAGCTATTGAATACGCCACTAAGTTGCAGATTCCATATGCGTACTCAACCAACGGGCGGAAAATTCGCCAAATCAATTTGCTCACAGGCGTGGAGATGGATGTCGAAAAATATCCGCGTCCTGAAGAACTTCTTGCATCTCTCAAGGAGCCGATTAACGAATGGAGAGATGAGTTTCGAAGTGTTCCTTTTGAGAATAAGGGCCAGTCAGTTCGATACTTTGCTCAATTAGCGGTGGAGAAGACGCTCGATGCGATTGCCGTAGGGGATAAGCGAATTCTCTTAACCCTGGCTACTGGTACTGGCAAGACACGTATCGCTTTTCACATAGCTTGGAAACTCTTCCAAACTCGTTGGACGATTACAGGAGAAAAGAAGCGGCGTCCAAGAATCCTATTCCTAGCTGATCGCAATATTCTTGCGAATCAGGCCTATAACGAATTCTCAGCATTCACGGAAGATGAGCGAATTCGAATTTCACCTAAAAGTATTGCTAAGCGTAAGTCCGTGCCAACAAATGCAAATATCTTTTTTACGATTTTTCAAACTTTCATGACTGGCCCAGACGGTAAGTCTAATTTTGGCGAGTACCCGCAAGACTTTTTTGATGTAATTATTGTTGATGAATGTCATCGTGGCGGCGCAAATGATGAAAGCAATTGGCGCGACATTCTCGAGTACTTCGCGAGCGCGGTTCAAATCGGGCTAACAGCGACGCCAAAACGTAAAGACAACGTGGATACATATAAGTACTTTGGAGATCCAAAGTTTGTTTATAAGTTAAAAGATGGTATCGAAGACGGTTTTCTAACTCCATTTCGTGTACGTAAATACACAACAAATATTGACGAGTATGTGTATGACCCAGAAGATGACGTTCTCGAAGGAGATATCGAGGCTGGTGAGGAATACACCGATGGTGACTGGAATACAAAGATCGAAATTAGGCAGCGTGAAGAGTATTTAGTCGACCTATTCATGAAGAATATTGGGACTAACGAAAAAACTATTGTTTTCTGCGCTAATCAGAATCATGCAGCATTGATTCGGGACATCATCAACGAGAAGAAGCAAAATGCTAATCCAACGTATTGCGTGAGAGTTACTGCAAATGATGGTGAGCTAGGCGAGGATTATTTGCGCGCTTTTCAGGATAACGAGAAAACGATCCCAACTATCCTGACAACTTCTCAGAAGCTTTCAACCGGTGTTGATGCCCGCAATATCAGGCATATTGTGATTCTGCGCCCTGTTAAGTCGATCATTGAGTTCAAGCAAATAATTGGTCGCGGCACTCGCCTTTATGATGGCAAGGACTATTTCACAATCCACGATTTCTTTAATGCTTCCCATAATTTCTACGACCCTGAATGGGATGGTGATCCTGACATTCCGGTTGATGGCGGAATTATCGATGGACCTCCCGTGGGACCAACTGGCCCAGGTGGCGGCGGAGGTGGATCGTCACGACCTGAAAAGATTGTCGTGCGCCTAAGCACAGGCAAGGAACTTGCCTTCCAGAATATGACAGAGAAGATGTTCTATTCGGTAGATGGTAAGACTATGACTCTTGCAGAATTTATCCAATCACTATTTAATACTTTGGATATGCCTGAATTCTTCAAGAATGAGGAGGAGTTAAGGGCGATTTGGTCCGTGCCAGCTACGCGAAAGCAACTTCTTCATAATCTTGAAAATGCAGGTTTTCCACAAAAGCAGTTGGAAGATATTCAAGACCTCATTGACGCAAGATCAAGCGATCTCTTCGATGTGCTCGAATACGTCAAATACCATTTCACCCCCGTTTTGCGAGAAGCTCGAGCTGTCATTTCTCGAAGCATCATGGAGACTGAGTTAACGGCTAAGCAGATGGAGTTCGTAGACTTCTTGGTGCAACAGTATGTAGTTGCAGGCGTAGATGAATTGGATGACTCTAAGCTGGAGACTTTATTGGCCATTAAGTACAAAACTGCAACAGATGGGGTTGCAATCCTGGGAAGTGTTGACGTTGCTCGAAATATTTTTCTAACTTTCCAAAAGCACCTTTACAAACCTCATAAAACATACGCAATAGCTGGCAATTGAGCGGAATAGGAATCCAATGACAAGATACTTCAGAGTCATGCTAGGTAAGGGATCCACACATGCAACGCAATGTTTTGCCGGGGGATTCATCGGAGTTGATTTTGACCTCGCAGTCGATTTGACGAATAAACTTCCTGAAAATTGGCGAGATTTTAATAGAGAGTTCATCCCTATCTATCAGGATCGTCATCCTTCGAAAAATAAGATTGCTGCAGGCTTGGCCTGTGGCATGACTTGGACTGTTTCCAAAGGTATGCAAATTGGTGATGTAATTGTGGCGCCTATTGGGGATGGAAATTTTAGATTTGGCGAAATCTCTGGCAATTATCAATACGCCAAGGATCAGATCCTCTTCCACCGCCGCCAGGTAAATTGGTCAAGTTTGATCATAAATAAGGAGAATTTTTCTGAACAACTTCGTAGATCAATTGGAAGCATTGGCACGATTAGCGAAGTAACGCAGCATGCTGAAGAGATATCAAAGCTGCTTAGTGGCATCGAATATGAAGGATCACCGAATATCGATCCAACCGTAGAAGAACCCTCCGTTTTTGTCCTAGAGAAATATCTAGAAGATTTTCTAGTATCAAATTGGGAAAGCACTGAATTGGGCAAGTCCTACGATATTTATCAGGATGAGAACGGAACCGGACAGCAATATCAAACAGATTCTGGTCGCATTGATATTTTGGCAGTAAGCAAAGATGGGAAAGAGCTACTGGTTGTTGAACTGAAGAAGGGAAGGGCTTCAGACGCTGTAGTTGGTCAAATCACTCGCTACATGGGCTACGTCACGACCGAGCTTGCAGGTCCGGGTCAGAAAGTAAAGGGAGTAATCGTTGCCCTTGAAGATGATCAACGGTTGCGCCATTCGCTGGTAATTGTTCCCGGAATTGATTTTTATAGGTATGAAGTTAGTTTCAAGCTGAACAAAATGTAGTTCGGCTACTGCCTAGATCTTCAGAGGCTACCTATCACTGTAACCTGGCCAGAACCGCGGTCTTAATTAGTTAATGGTGGGGGTATGCCTTTCGGTAAATTTCAAATGTTTGAGCTCTAGTTAGCTGAGCCTTAGCCTCTAACAAGTCTTTCTCTTCATTAGAAATGGGCGGCTTGGGAAACTTGTAACTACCGGCGTTGCTCTTTATAGATGGTTTGTTGGCTTGGCTTCCAACGATGGGTGTGTAACCAAAGTGTTGAGAAGATTTCAATTAGGCACTGCCTTTCTGTACTTATCTAAATCTGTGCGCATTGGGTGGGATACCAATTCGCCATCACCGCTTATTGGAGTGCGGATTGCTCTGACGTTCTAGGGCTCCCCTCAATCTAGTGCTTGTTTGGGAGGGTAGAAGGAATTCCTTCTACTTCATCTGCCCACCAACCAGTAGCTTCAACAACTTCATGCGGTAAGTAATAGCGAGTAATTGTTCCTTCATCGGTTAAGAACACCTTAACTAGCCCAGGGATTGCTTTTCCTCGATTGAAGATTTCTCCAGTTAGTGCCAACCCCGCGTCATAGCCAGCGAAGCCAGAGAGTCCTACGGGAGGACACTCACCAAAAACAATGTAGTCGAGACCATTGTGTGGCTGCGGATGGAGAAGCACATACCAATTGAAGTGCTGACCTGGTGCTCCTGACTTGCCTGTGTAATCAGGAACGATGAGCGCATGAAAATCTTTCTCTGTTAAACCCATGCCATCGGTTATATAACCAAGAAATCCTGGCTTGGTCCCGCCGTCATCAAACTCAAGCGGCCGAAGAATAGTTCTCTCCCAAGTATCAAATTCAAGAACGAGTCCATTGGGATCACCATTTCCCACTAGTGCATCCATTAGCTCAAGTGGAATTTGAATTTGAGAAATGACTTTTTTAATCTGACCTGAACTTGGGTCAGCATCTTGCGGAAGGAGCGAAATATTTGGGTCATTATCAGCAAGTAATGTACTGAGAGCCCACACAGACAACTCATCTGGTTGAAGAAAGAGAGCTCCTTTGTCCCTAAGTTGCGCGTTGACTTCTGGTGGTAATTGCTCTTCGGCAATTCGCATATCAGTGAAGACTGGCGGACCAATTTCTGGCTTCTTTTTGTTGAATAAACCCATAGCTTCGTTCCTCTCAAACTATGGGTGAATAGTAGAGACTCGAAACCAATATGTCAGCCCTTTCTCTGACAAATTAGTGCCGGCTAGGGGTTACTCGGCGGGAGAAGTCTTTGATCGACAGTTCGCTCAAGGTATTCCGAAAAGCTTGCGCAACTCATAGGATTTATAGATGGCAACTAAGAAGAGTAAGTCTGAAAACTATCTGAGTGTAGAAAACCTTGGTGTACTAGCTGACGCAATGATCGCGCTGGAAGAGAAGAGTTTAAAGAAGTGGAGCAAGAAGCCGGCGGTAAAGCGCGGTGAAGACTTACAAGCTCTAATTGAGGCCAAGTTCCCGGGCATCGGAGATGAAGCTTTTCGTGTTGCCCTTTGGGTGGATCTCTATATCTATGTTCGCGATTTGCTTGTTTCGAGTGAAGATTTCTACGCCTTTATGGAAATTGATGAAGCAATCGGGGAGCTCATTAAATATGAGAAAAAAAATCCGGGAGAGTTCGAATACATCAATGAATGGGTTGCTGATTTCGGTTGCTTGCTAACTGAGGGACGTACGAGTGATATTGGGGCGTGGTTTCATGACTGGTTCTATGAGCCATTAGATGCAATCGGAGCTTTGGCATACGGAGATACTCTCTATCTGAATAACCCTACAAAAACTCAACTAGGAAAGCTTGCCAAGAGTGCTTCTGTGCGTGAGCGGGTCCAAGCTGCATTGGAATCGAGCACGAATGCAGATTTGTTAGAAAAGCTTGCCCAAGATCGTGCTATCGCAGTTCGTCTAGCTGTAGCGAAGAACTCATCAACTCCAGAGAAAGCTCTAGATACGCTGTCACGCGACGCAGAAGAGGTGGTCGCTCAAGCAGCTCTCAGTAATGACTCAATCTCAATTGACTCGATTGAGTCCTCTACAAGTGAATCAGGATCACTCAGTCTTGCCCGCAGCAAGAAGGCAACAACTGAGACTCTAGCCAAACTCGCAAAAGAGAAGGACGAGGAGATTCGAGCAGCTGTAGCAGCAAATGAGAATACTGCTCCTGAGACTTTGCTGTTGTTAGCAAAAGATAAAACTGATGACGTGCGAGAAAATGTCGCAGATAACCCAAACTGTCCGATGGAGGCTATGAAGATATTAGTGAAAGATAAGAATTACCACACCAGAGGCGGACTTGCCATGAGAGATGATCTCGACGACGAATTACGTATTATTCTGTCTAGAGATAAAGAAAGTTGGGTTAGAGAGAAGATAGCCGAGAACAAGTTTACTTCTCAGGAAATTCTATTGACTTTATCCAAAGACCCAGATTCATGGGTCAGAGATTTGGCACTAAAAAATGAGAATTTAAGTGATGAGAAATTAATTCAATAAAAATCAACGCCTATTGGAGTTCGGCTGGCGCTGACGGTAGCGTGAGTTTAGGTTCTTCGAGTTTGATGCGTTCTTCGATGGCATGAAGTTCTTTGAGGACATCTGAATACCCATGTTCATGAGCTGCTGTTGCAGATCCGAGGAAGCGGTTGAATTCGCGGCCGGTTGCGGGGTCAAAGCGCACGCCTGAGGTTTTCTGGCGGTTAGAGACGCTGATGAAGTAATCGGATTCATCTTCGTTGGTGGAGAGCATTAAGAGTTTGTCGAAGTTCCACTCTTGAGTTTTGGTGGGGCCGGTGAAGATAAGGCGTTCGGTGGTGAGCATGACGACTCCTTGATCTTTATCCATCTGGAGTTC